>Ga0326721_10000062_pt1 | contig 88329 bp, 161 predicted proteins | sample SGPome_FD_203951 | JGI IMG/M metagenome (GOLD analysis project Ga0326721, IMG submission 203951) | Soil microbial communities from Southern Great Plains, Lamont, Oklahoma, United States - SGP_1_2016 | ecosystem: Engineered > Artificial ecosystem > Soil microcosm > Unclassified | place: USA... | reverse complement strand
GTCTTGATTTCATATTTTTATTTTTGGCTGTTTAAATTATTCTTTATCTTTTTGAATAGTCCTTTAAGTATTTTAACCTCTTTTTTACGTTGTTTTATATCTTCGTCTTCACTCATCATTCCCAACGTGTCTTCATGTTCCTCAATGGTAGATTCTAACGTTTGCAGCTCTAACTCTGTAATTTCAATTTTAATCTCCATTAGAATAATTTTTTAATGTCAATTTTCAGGATCTCGCACCATGATTTTAAAGTCTGTACCGTTATTGTCTTGTAACCGTTCTTATACTCGCTTATTCTCGTCGGACTCGTTCCCAACTTCTCCGCTAAATTCTTTTGGCTCTCTCCCGCTATTGCTATCAATTTAACTACTTCCGGATTGGGTTGGCTGTTTTGCTTTTTCATTTATTTATCTAATTTTATTACTTTAAATATTGATGAATCATTCATTAAAGAAAGTTTTTTTTTGGTTTCTTGCGCTTCTTTATAGGTTAAAAACACCTTTCCACCTGTGTAAAATTGGTCAGTTTTAAATTTTGGTTGTAGGTCGTATTTGAATTTTGATTGTATTTGATACATAATGTTTAAATTTTGATTGTTAATTATACCGCAAATATATAAACTATATTTTAATTACACAATAAAGTATTAATAAAATATTGAATTATTTTTAATTTGTTTATATCATATATATAATGTATGTTTGTGCTATTAAATAATTATTGTTTGTATTAAAAAATATGCTATATTTGTGATGCAGTAATACATATTTAATCATTTCGGTTAAATTTTTCATTATATATATTATTTTAAAACGCCTCAGGCGTGTGTAATATTTCTCAAATTAATCTTTGTTAAATATGTCTTACTGCAATTAGATTTACACACCCTTTGGTGTTTTTTTATGTTTAAACAATAAATAATATATAAGTTATGGAAAATTTACTCCAACTAATTCAAAACAATGACGGACAAGAAGCCGTTTCTGCTCGTGATCTTTATTTTAAATTAGGTTACGAAAAAAGCCAGTATTCAAGATGGTACAAAAAAAACATCTTAGATAATGATTTTGCAATTGAAAATAAAGATTATCAAAGGTTCGACATAAATGTCGAGGGTAACAACACCATTGATTTTGCATTAGATATAGAATTTGCAATGAAATTATGTATGGTTTCAAAAACCAAAGAAGGTGAAAGATATAGAGATTATTTAATTGAGGTTGTGAAGGAATTAAGAAGAATTAAAAATGTTAATCCAGAGCCACAAATACAAATCCCCCAAACATTTGCAGAAGCTTTAAAACTTGCCTATGAGCAGCAAATAACAATTGAGAGATTAGAAACCCGAACAAAGTTTGTAGATGTTGTGTTTAATTCTGATGAACTTTTAACCGGTGCGCAGGTCTGCAAACTTTTAAATCTTTCTTACGGAAACAAAACACTGTACAAAAATTTAAGAGAGAAAGGTTTATTTTTCAAAAACAGGAACGAGCCAAAACAGTTATTTGTAGATAAGGGATATTTCCGGATGAAAGAAGTTTTAATAAAAGACAAAGTAAGAATACAAACGTACTTCACACAAAAAGGTTTGGGATATATAGCAAAGTTCCTGGGCGTGATCATTCAGCCGATTAATACTGTTAGAATGATTGATTAAAACACCCTAATTTTAGGGTAATTAAAAACAAAGCCTAATTTAATAAAATATTTTAGGCTTTTTTATTTCTATAAAACACTTATTTTCAACAACTTAAATATTAAATCAAAAAATATATTAAAATAATTAGCTTACTCTATTGTGTATTAAATATATTCGTTATATATTTGTAAAAGAAATCAGAGAACAAAACAGAACTGATAAAAATTAACTACTAAAATAAAACTTATGTCTACAACTACTAAAAAAATCAGCACAAACTCAAAAGAAGTAAAAACTGCAATCAAACAACATATTTTAGAATGTGTTTATGATGAATCAGAAAATACTTATAAAACTTTTGAAGAAGCAAAAAGCCGTTTAATTTCAGAGTTTGAAAGAGCAGCCGGACACCCTTACAATTTAAAGAAGTTTCCGAACGAGCAAGAAAGATTCGCGGACTATATGGGAGGTATTCCTTTTTGGTTTGAATTTGAGACCTATAAAATTGAAGAATTTTTAAATGGTTTAGGAATCAATCCGGAAGGTAAAAAATATGATTCCAACAAAGTTTGGCAATTATACACATATTTAATTTTCAGAGAATTAAAAAAGTAAAATAAAAAACTCACCGCTGAATCTGTAGAGATTATTAAATTCATTATTTACAGCGGTACAAATTAACACTAAAAAATAAAACAATGCAAACAAACACTATTACTCCAGAATCATTTACAAGAGTTAACAACGATGTAAACGGCAACCCTAGATATGTAATTCATTTTTTGGATATCCTAACGGATGAAGAATCTGAAGAATCCAAAACTATAACCGAAGAGTATAACAAAGCTTTAAAAAAAGCCAAAACAATTGGAGGGAAGAAATATAATACTAAAAAATACGGCGGCGGTATTGTTTTTCAATCTCACAATCTGCCCACATTAGCAAAACAATGCAACGAATTACTAACTGATAAAAACTAATATCATGAGAACAAATAAATATACTTATCTAAAAGTTATACAGCAGTCATGCGGGCAAGGTTGGGAAGACGTAAGCGAATACGAGACCGACAGCACCGGAGCACCAAAAGAAAAACTTTCCGAAAAATGGGCATCCGGAGAATGGAAGCAGACAGGAAAACAAACTTTATTAGCACACGATTTAAAGGAGTATAAAACTTTAGGCTACCCTACCAGAGTAATAAGAAGAAAAGAACTAAAAAACGCTTAATAATGAAAATATCAACCGGACAAAAAGCTGCAATACAAATCTTAATCGCTTTAGAATTAGGATTTAAAATTTCTTACAAAGAAGAAGCAGAAAAATTTTTAAAACATGATAAAATTAATCCAATGTTAACTATTCCTTTTCTACAAGAATCAGACAGAGCAACGGATTTAATTTTGAGAAATGATTTATTAAATAAAGCTATACAATTATCTGAAAAATATTTTTAACCATGAAAACCCAACAAAAACCCCACGCAGACAAATTCACATCATTACAGGGCGCAATACTTTTATTTATAGCTATTGTAATTTATTGTAGCATTCACTAATTTAAACCGCCTTTTAACTTGTAGTAGTTCCGGATTCATTACCCGAAAGGCGACAAACTAAAATTTAATATTATGAGACTTTCAGAAATTGAACAATATAAAATTCTAAATTCGATTTGGCACGAAGCCAGAGAAAAGGCAAATTTTAATGATAACGGGAAAATAGAATACGAATTAAGATTAGGAACAAACTCAAATAATGACACAGAAATTTTCATTAAAAAAGGTTTTATGAAAATGTATGCATTTAGAGTTTACCGCAATAATGAATTTACATTTTATGAAAGATGGAATCATTACCCAAACAGAATTTTATCACGAGAATTTTTAGTTTCTGAATTAATCAGATTAATAAAATAAAATACCGATCGGTATGTTTTAACTTTCAAAAATAAAAATCATGCAAAACCTAAAAATTGATTCATCAGAGATAACCAATAACGATACGCCTGCAGAAGATTTATTCGACATGTACAAAAAAAGCCGTAGCGTTTCCGACTATCAAAAACTTTGGAACAAAGGAATCAAGCTACATGAGATCAGGGGTAATAAATGGACTCCCTGCGATTATTTTGATTTACGTCCGGAGCAGTCAATTATCAAATGCTACGACATCATCGATGGGAAAATGACTTTTACCAAAATAGGGGTGTATGAAATTAAAAAATAATGTAGGTAATCTTCCGGTTATGAAAGGGTTTTGTAAATCATGCCCTTTCAAACCTGATAATTCCGGACGATTGCAGGATCAAGAATTAGCCAACACTGTTATAAATAGAACGCTTTTTAAAGGGCAGCAGATATGCCACGGCACAGAAGGAGCAAACAGGAAAGCCAACAACAGATGCAAGGGAGCATTTGACCACAACGAAGAAATATATAAAAGGTTTTTTGGAATAGGATTAGATGAATGGAAAAGCTTAAAATCTGATAAAAATTTATAAATAATTACGAAACGACAAAAAATTAAATTATGAGAGATCACGAAGGATGTATCCGAGGATACCACAGATCAAACAAGGCATATTACGCAAAAGCATTAGTAAGAGAAGAAACAGTTGTAAATTTCGGCATGTTTCATCCAGAAGGTGGAACATCAGGAGAAATGAACATGACATGGGTAGAAGTTGGTAGAGACATCGCTTGCCCACAATTACAGGTATTCGATGACGGATGGAGCGCATTAGGATTGTTTACAGACTTAATCCAGGAACTTGCAAAGGTAGACAGCGAAAATATTAACGATGATCAGTTTTGCGATATTTTAGACCGATTAGGATTTAAGGATCTGACAGCTTACGAAAATCCGAACCCACAGAAAGATAAATTAATTTCCATCAACATTCTGGAAAGTAAAGCCAGAGAACTCAATTTAATAAACTAACTATTGCCGAAACGCCAAACAATAACAATTATGAAATCACATTTAATTTCAATCAGCTTTGACACTCCAAATGGATGGTTTTCTTTCAAAGGCTTAGTCAATGGTAGATACGAAAATAACAGACTTTATATCAGCCCAAACAAATTATTTAAAACGGTATTCGGATTTGATTTACCGAGCCATTCAAGAATTCTTTATCATTAAAAAATAACATTATGAAAACAACAATTTTTTTATTCAGCTTTTTAGCAATTTGTATTATAGGAATAGTAGTTACACTATGCTATGCCTGCAAAACAACGCTAAAAACCGATTATTTTCTAAACATAGACGAATCGGACTACTTTTATCTTTTAAACAAAAAAGGAGACACTATTTACGTTGAAAAGTTTAACTTTGAAGCACCAACCAATCTGCAGACCGCAATAATAAATGACAATTTATAATATTATGAAATATAAAGGAAAAGGAGAACACAGCGTAAATCAATTAGAATCCATTATCGAAATCTTAATTGAGGAGAAAACAGATTTAAACAGGGATAAACATAAAGCCTTGGGAATGATTGAAACAGTTATTAAATGGGGATCTACAAAAAATGATAGATTTAAATTTGAGACTTCAATAGAACTATACGAAGAATTCAAACAAAAAATAAAACAATTGAAAAATGAAAAGACTAATTAGAAAGCTGAAAAAATTATTCAGTAAGAGTAAAAAGAGAAAACACTATGAAGTATTTGACTTAATAAAAATAAAATAACTATGGAAGAAACTAATAAAGAAAACATTTATGTGACAAATGGCAATCCTGGAAACGGAAATCCATATAACGGCAATGGAAATGGAAACGGTAATTGTTGGCACTGTGGAGAAACTGAACCTCCAAACCCTTCAAATCCATCAAACCCTGCTCCGATAGATTCATTTGGATTTCAATCGATAGCAGTGATAGTCATTTTCGCTTTTTTATTTAAAATTAGAAAACAATTAACTAAACAACTATGAATCAAGTAGAGAAATGGATATTTAAAGCATATAAAAGAGAAGATGATTATTTATCTGAAAAACCATATTTTGAAAAGACTTTTGATAATTTTGATAAAATGAAAACCTTTTCAGGAAAACATTCTGCCAAAGAAATGAAGATTTATAAAAATTACTGTTCCACATACGTTAAATATATAAAAAATGAAAACACCGAAATTAAAAGCTGAAGATTTAGTAGGGAAATATCTATTAAACATTGTTGATGATAAAAATAATAAATTTCTTTATCATGATGAAGCTGTTGAATGCGCTAAAATAGATGTTGATAATACAATAGAAGCTTTGAAAGTTGCAAACTCAATGTACGAATTACTTGATTTATTAAACGAATACAAGGAAGTAAAAAACGAATTAAACAAGATGTTATGAAAACAAAAGAATCAACACAAGGATATGTTATTATAGACACAAAGGATAATCAAAGAATAATGTCATTTACTTATAGACTTTCTAAGAGACAATGTATTCAAGACTTTATTAAAGGATCTGGTAGTACGTGGAAATATTGGAGAGATAAATGGAAGTTTAAATGTGTAAACGCAAATCAAACTATTGAATTAAATCTATAAAATTAAAAATTATGAAAACAAAAGAAGAACTTTTAAAAATATATTCAGTTTTATTGCCGTATGAGTTGGGATTAAATATTGAAAATGAAGTTGAAACCGACTATACAATGTTTTTAGGCGAAATGGATTCAATAATGCCAGGAAATGCAGTTTTAGCAGGAATTACAAAAGAAACATCATATATGCCTGAATGTATTTTATACACTCGAAATGATGGCGAGGCGGACGGTTATATTCAAATTAAAAACGTAAAACCTATCCTTTACTCAATGGATATGCTCACAAAACCAATAGAGCATAAAGGCGAAAGGTTTATTCCTGTTGATAAATTTGAAATTGGTGACGATGATTCGGGTATTGAATATGATCACGGCAATATCGGGCTAATTAAAGATTTAGAATCCATATCAAAACACAACTCTTATCATGATGTTCAGTTTTTGCCCTATGAGGTTGTTCAGAGATTAATTTCATGGCACTTTAACGTTTTCGGCTTAGATGAATCAGAATATATTAAAAAGAAAATTTAAATAAATAAAAATGAAAATAAAACACATTTTCCTTTTGTCAATTCTATTTTTCTTTGTAGCTTGCGGTGATAAAACAAGCCAATCAGGTACGCTAATTTACGTTTCCAGAGTTTTAGATGGAGACACATTTGAATCGAACGGACAGCGATACCGCATAGCAGAAATCGACGCTCCAGAAATCAGCCAACAATTTGGGAACGAAAGCAAATTATTCCTTCAGAGTTTAATCCTTCACAAAAGAGTAAACGTCAAAACAGTATCAACAGACCGCTACAATCGTAAAATAGTAAAAGTATACGCCGGAAAAAATCACGTATCAGAAAGCATGGTTAAAAATGGTTTTGCGTGGTTTTACGAAAGGTATAGCGACAATTCAAAACTCAGGAACTTAGAGAAATCTGCCAGACAAAATAAAAAGGGATTATGGAAATATAATCCGGTTAATCCTTACCAATATCGAAAACTAAATAAATAATATTCAAAATGAAAACAGAAACATTTAAACCATCAGATTTTACAAATTTTCCTTGGGATTCAGTGCTACAAAAAACAGAAAGTGAAGTAGTCGCCCAAAATATAATGAAAATCCTTGAACGCACAGGAAATGAGTTTAAAGAATTACAATGGGATCAATACAAAGAAGAGAGATTAAAAGACAAGAATTTCTCAGAAGCTGAAAAGATATATTTTCAAAAAGTTACTAAATATTGTGAATCATCTTCATTAGCCAGAACATTTTCAAACTCTTGGAATAAATTTTAACAAATAAATAATACAGACATGACTCAAATGGAACAAAATAATTTAGAAGCTCAGTTAAATTTATATCAAGAAATTGAATCGGAATATGGTAAGATTACTTTTTCAGTAAATTCAGCAGCTACAGAATTAGAAGGTATTTTCAAAAAAAGAACAAAAGGTAAAGAACCCGATACATGGGTTCTAAATCATGAGGATATGATTGAAATACAATCTAAAATCAGATATCTAAAAGAACAAAAACTAAGTGGAATCAGTAGTTATTGTAAAGACTCTATGGAAACTATTTTTAAGCATAAAAAACTACTTGAAATACTAAATAAAAAATCATGAGAGTAAAATCAAAAAAAATTAACGTTTTGGAAATAAGAAGAGTTTTAGAAGAAATAGTTTCAGAGTTTTCAGAATATAAAAGATTAGCTCAGGGAACAAATAAATGTGATTTAATTATCAGAGCAGAAAACCTTTTAGAAAAATTACCATGAAAAAACCAACTGAATTTAGAGGAAAGAGAAAAGATAATAACGAATGGATATATGGTTATTATTATGCAACCAGAGCCAATACAGGAGATAAAATAGATATTCACAGAATTGTTTTTGATAAAGATGGAGACAGCTTAGTTGCTGATGTTGATCCTAAAACCATTGGAGAATTTACAGGATATTACAGCTATAATAATCAAAAAATATTTCAAGGCGATATTCTGACTAGAGACGAATATCCATATTTAGATGATGATGATAAACAAAATTACATAGCAATGGTAGAATGGATTTTTGGAGCTTGGCAAACAGTTTTAAAATGTGTGAATGCTGACAAGAGTGGAATTTCAGATGGTATAAATGATTATTTAGATCAAAATGGAATGATTACTCAGGATTATGAAGTTTTAGGAAATATTCATGATAACATAAAACTATTAAAAGCAAAATAAAATGAACAACTTAACCACTATAAACAAAACAGAACTTTTAAATCCAGAGATAGAATTTGAATATTTCGTTGATTTTGCAAAGAATTTTGTCACAAAAATTGAAGCCGGAGAAATCCTGACAAAAAAGAAAGTTAGGTTTTCAAAAGATACGATCCGGCAGTACAATGTTTCGATTGCGCATTTTGAATCTTTCCAGGAGAAACTAAGCAGTAAGATTCGCATCCACGAAATCAATAAACGATTATTAGAGACTTTTGAAAAGCATTTGTACAATAGTGGACTACTTTTTAATTCTGTCTACTTATACATATCTAAAATCAAGGCGTTGGGGAATATTTTGTATGATACCGACGTAGTTATGAAGCCACTCAAATTTGACACCCCGAAGAAAATCACGACTCAGGTGTATTTATCAGAAATAGAACTTTCAGCAATGAGAAACTGCCAGACGTTGACAGAATCAGAAAAAGTAGTTTTAGATATATTTCTTATACAATGTACATGCGGACTTCGCTATAGCACCTTGAAAACATTCCTAGAAAATCCTGCAGCATATTTAAAACAAAACGGAGAAAAAACATATATTGATATTGTATCGAAGAAGACAAATGAAACTTCAATCATTCCATTATCAAAAATTATCTTTGAGATATTAAACAAATACTCATTTACTTTTAAAGTTCCGAGTGAAGAATATTTCAACAGAGTATTAAAAACCATCGGGAAAAAGTCGGGCATAGATAATCCAATAGCAATACAAGTTACACGAAATTCTGTCACGGAAACAGTAATAAAAAAGAAATGGGAGCTAATAAAAAGTCATTGTGGTCGCAGAACTTTTTGTACCTTAGCAAAGAATTACATCGTAGACAATCAAGCAATAATGGCTATGTCGGGGCATAAATCTGAGATTCAGCTCTCGACCTACATACGATCTACAGGACTCGAAAGAGTAAACAATATTTTCGACAACCAATTTTTTAACCTAACAATTTAATCATGTGCAAAAAGAAAAAATACAGATCAGCATGGGAAGCAAAAAAAGCTTTAGGTAAAATTATAGGCACTTCAAAAAAACATCCCGAAAGAAATGAAATTTCAGTTTACCAATGTCCGGATTGTAATTTATGGCATTTAAGTTCTAAAAATTCAGATTACGTACCGACAAAATTCAGAGGTAAATCTTACTTTGAAATACAGAAAGAAAAATGGGGAAATTTCCTTCAAAAATATTCTAAAAATAAACCAACATTTTAAATCATGGAAAAAAACAAAGCAATAGAATCCATCAAGGAAATCCGGAAGCGTGAGGATCATCATTATCAAAGAACGATTTGGTGTAGAGAAAAAAATCTAGTTCTCGACATTATCTTTCACCAACAGATGGAGCAAGAATTAAGACGTTTGGCATCAAAAATAGAAGACATATTCGAGACAGGCTACATATCAATAAATAAAGACTAACATCATGACAACCACAAAAAGAGAAATAATAACATACAGAAATCACGTAAATTATCAACATGATATTATGGGAGATAGTTTTTCACTAAAACAACCCCATATAAATATCTGGAATCAATTAATAGCATTTCTAAGAAAAAGAGGATATCAAGTAGGCGTTAACGAGCATTACAAAGAACACTATAAATGTTTAAGTAAATATCATAAAATTGCCAAGCGAAAAGATATTATAATTCTACTAGAAATAAGCGCAAGAGGAATAGAAGTTAATATTGGTCACACTAAGAACTTTTGGCATGATATGGGTCAATCATTCTGGGATAAATGGCACGATAAATACACTAAATTAGAATATCTTGAAGATAAAGCTGTAGAATTAGAGATTAAAAGAGTAACGGAATTCTTTTTAAAACATACAGAAAACATAAAATCTAACGATGATGACAGTAAAAATGCTTTAGAATTTATTTTCGATAAAGAAAAGAATAATACTCACATCCATGGAGGTGCACAATCAATTGAAGAAATTAGAATTTACATGGAAACTAAAGATATGCCGCTTTATAACCAATTAGACAAAAACAAGAAAAAGATCATCACCGGAGAAAGAAAATATTTTTACGACAGACAAACAAAAAGATTATTCTCTGGAATAGCAGTACATAATATCAATAACATGTGGTGGATGATAATGAACAATAAATTTACCAATATTGCTTGTTTTGATTTATTTGATTACTCACAGGATCTACCAAGAAGAAAACCTGCAGATCAAAATCAAATCGAAAGAGTTTTAAATAAATTCATTGATAAAAAAGAGTTTCTAAAAGCACATAAATTTTCACAATTCCACGGAATAAACAAAGACTAAATCATGAAAACACTACAACTAAACCTCGCAAAGAAATTACTCATTGTAGATTACGAAAATAAAGAAAAATTGGATGAAGCATGGGATTATTACAAGGCATTTGGAAAACCTACGACAATGTTTGACGGCACACCTACAAAAGCCTTATTAAAAGGAACATTTATGACTCAGGAAAATTACAAATCATTACTCCCATTAGATGATCAATATTCAATTAGTAAATTTCCTAAAGCATACTTAATATCCTACTCCCGATTTGAAAACGCATTTAAAGATTTAATTGAGAAAGAAGGCTTTCATTGGTTGGAGAATCCAATTGAAGAGCCAACAATGGAAAAATATGGATGGTATTCTGCAAATTCTCAAGAAGAGGAAAGCGGATGGATGTACGAAGAGGGAGAAGAAAAATATTATAAGGCATTGAAAGAATGGAAACATGCCGAATCCCGCACGTTAAGATTCCCTATAATTTTTGAAATACTAAAGTAATGAGCCAATCAGTCTACTACCACAATTTAACCAAAGGATGGTTCAACGAGAACGATTACGGAGACGCAGTAGAAAAATCCGATGTAGGCGATATTATTAAATTTAGCATCCGAGGATCTGCATTAATATTCGATTTACAGAAAGAAGATTCTACAATTGAATATTCCGGAGAATACGAATACGCCAGAGATAAATTTTTGGATTACTTTAAAAAATACCACGGTAAACAATTTATAAAAAATAAATAATGGCTAAATCAAGAAACATAGAATACGTAGAATCATGGCTAAATTCTAAACGTTCTGACATCCCATTTCCTAATTTAATTAATGAATTACTTGGCTACGGAAATAGACCAGAATTTATACAAAGAAAAGCCAATAGAATTTACATTAAATGCCTTCGTGCCAAAAAATTACAATTAGCAGAGAAAATCGCCACCAAATACAGATTAAATGAAATTAAAGACGATGCAGTAATGGCAATGAACTTATCTATGAGGGCAATTCAAAAACTAAAAGAAGATGGCAAAGAGTAAATTTATTCGTATTGCCACATCCGAAAGGCTTCCAGACCCAGGAACACGAGTCGTCATAGATAAAAACGGATTAATACTAACAGCTAGATTCCACGAAAGGTTCTCTACTGACGAATGGTGGTTAGGCAATTATAAGTTTTGGTTGCGTGAAGTACCCGATATAGAGGAAGAACTAAAAGAGACGTTAAAAAGTACTCATTTAGACTTAGAAAACGCCATCACCGCATTAACTGCAGCAAAGGAAAAAATAGAATATTACCAACAAACAATTAACAATTTAAGAAATGAGCAACGAGAAATTCAACTACCGAAAGATATTGACGAGTGAGAGACTTCCGGAAGATTTTACTGAAATATATGTTCAACGTAAAGAAGATGCAGATTTTGAAAAATACTCATATTTTGACTCACTTCATTGTAAAGATGATATGATTTACTTTTTTAAATATTGGCTTGAACCTTACGAAAACAGAGAAGAAGAACTAACTGATCTCCTGCAAGAATCAATTGATTATTTAGATGACACAAAATGGGAAGATCATCAATTTGAAACACTTGCAAACTTTATAATGAACGCTCAGAATATTATCTGGGAAATTAAAAATAACGCACCTAAATTATTGGATGATGAATAACCAACTAAAACCACAAGACCTGCGATACGGTAACTTAATCGAAGCCCAAGGGAAAATATTCACAGTGAAAGCAATTGAATCTTTTATAGTCACCGCAACATGAGGAAAAGGAAACGTAGACTTTACATACGCCGAAGTAAACCCAATCCCACTCACCGAAGAAATTATTTTGATGGCGGGGTTTAAAAAAGTTAAAAATAGCAAAGAATCACACTTGTATAAAGAAAGCTTTAATTGGTATTCTTCCATGCCTGAATACATCGAAATAGAACACGACAATGGCACATCCGTTTCCAGACAAGATATCGAATGTAAATTCTTAAATCAGCTACAGAATCTTTTCCACTCGATCTATAACGAAGAACTTGAAATTAATTTGAAATGAGAATATTCCGAAATAAAACCAACGAGAGACATTTAGAGAAACTAATTAATATTCAGCTACAAACCGAATATTATTCTCAGTTAACGATAAATAATGATCTTTCACACATTAAAAGGACATTGAATTATGCCAACCAAAATACATATAAAGAAGGTGATCTTTTTAAAGCCTCAATGAATTATATTGACGAAAAGCTAGATTTCGTTATACAGCAGCAAAAAGATCTAGAGAAATTACGTGCTGATATCCTATCCAATTACAATAAATTAGTAAGCATTTTAAAATAATCAAAAAATAATCACATGAAACTATTGAAAAAAATACTGAAAATATTCATATACGCCTCTCTAGGAATTATAGGACTATTTTACCTATCTGTATCAATTTACAAAGAAACGCACGTAGACACAACAAAGGAGATCATAGAACTAACCTATTCAAACGGAGACAAAGACACAATAACTGCCCCACCATCTTTTATAACTTTATACAAAGGTGATTTAAGATACAATGACAGAATACATAGTTTAATAATCGCGTCTCAAGTTAGAAAATATGAAATAATCAAAAAATAATCACAAAAATGTTTGGTGGTATGGAAATAATTCATATCTTTACCACGCAACAATCCTAATTACAACAATTAGGTGAAAACAAAATTCAAACCCGAAGCCCCCTGATTGTAGGATTGTTGCAAATTTTTACTTTTCAAGCTTCGGGTTTATTGTGTTTTGTAATGGAGAACATTATAGTAAGAATACCTGGTAAAATTTACGCCAAAGCCTTTCAAGAAGGATGGCTAAATTCACTAGGTCTTTATGTTTTCCTTTGTAAATCACATTCCGGCAAGGCTTACTACTTTAAAGCCAATGCTAAGACTAAAATGCTCAAGAACCTAGCTGATGCACATAAAATCAGTTTGACAGCATTTATGAAGCATATTAAGACGTTAAAAGAAAACGGTCTTTTATCATTCAGTAAATACGAAATGAAGCTCGCTAAAAATTCCGAATTATTCAGGATTAAAAAAAAGAGAGTCTTCGTTCCCGCAAATATAAATTCATTCAAAGAAATTAAGTTTTTTCTGCAGACTATTCCGATCTTATCGAATATTGTTAGCCAAGAAAAAGCTGTTAAAAGAATTCAGCACTACAATTACCAGAAAGAGCAATCTAAGAAGGCTTCCGGAAACATAAAAGTTAAAGGATATAAAAGTCTTGACAGATATGAAAAGAACGGTGGAAAGATGAAATTTAACAGTAATATCCAGCTATCAGTTTCAAAGATGGGAGAACTAATCGAAAGGACTAATAAAAATACAATTACAAAATATAAAAAGTTTCTTAAAGAAAAAGGAATTATAAAAGTGTTCAACGAGAAAGTAAAATTACTCAACCACAAAATTTCTTTCAATCAGTTTATTGAACTTAAAAAATATAATGTAATAGATAATAGAAGTTATTTCTATAGAGGTATGGTTTATCATTGTACTCCTTCTAATATTCAGATTGGATACAGGTCGCTCCCCACTCTATAGTAATATATCAATTAAATGATAAAATAAATGAACTACAAAGATAGAAGATGGATAAGTAAAAGATCAGAGGTTTTTATTCGTGATAAAAATAAGTGCAGAGCTTGCGGATCAAAACAATTCTTACAATGCCATCATTCATACTATCTTCCAGGAAAGGAGCTTTGGGAATATCCAATGAACTCATATTATACACTCTGCCATAAATGTCACAGAAGATTCCATTTGAAACACAAAGGCAGTCTATTAGTCATTAAAGGTGATTTGAAGACCAGAGAAATAGTAAGACTTACTTTGAATTTTATTAAGTCAACGGTAAAAATAAATCCCGCCTCTAAAAAGAAAACAAAATACTTTAAGCCTAAAAAGATTAAAGATCCAAATAAACCAGAAACTCTTCAACAGAAAAGAAATAGATTAGTAGTTCCGCAATGGAAAATTGACGAGTTTAGGAAAAATAACCCAAAATAAATTTGCACAACTAAATATTGTTCGTATCTTTGGCGAAACAAAATAGGAAATCAAACACGTCATTATGAAAGAACTAATTGAAATGATTGAAATATGGAAATCGAATCCAGAAAATATGCAACAAAGTTATCCTTATGGATTGGGGCAATATTTACAAGAGAGTTTAGAAGACCGAGATTCTCTGTTAGAATTCGTTGAGGCTGTTGTAAATAATCCACAAATAGAATTACATTATATGGAAGATGAAAATAAATTACAAATATTAACTTAAAACAATAATAAAATGTCAACAAGAATAACAAATTATTTAATTTATGGATTTAAATTAGATTCGGAATTTACAGAGGAATTTTGGGAAAGTGAAAACTATGATAAATATGACAGCTATTCAAGAAAAGAAAATGAAGTAAGATTTTTAACTGATGGAATGAATGGTGAATATACTTATTTTGGATTCATAAAAGAATTAGATTCTGATAAAACAGTTGAATTAAATTTAAACTATAATAAACAAGAGATAATTGATTTATTTACTAAGCTTTATCCAAGTATAACAATCCCAGAAATTAAATTAATATCGTTACCACATTGGACTTAATTAAATAAACATGAATTTCAACAAAGAACTTTTCGCAGAATATTTGTTATTATGGCAAAAGGACGGAAAATTATCAGTGAGGAAAGCTGCAAAAGAGATAGGGATCTCAGCGAGTACATTATCTCGACTAAACAACCAACAAATAATTCCGGACTTAGAAACGTTTTATTTATGTGTAAAATGGATTGGAATGGAAATGGATTTTTTCTTTAATAAACAATAAATATTATGAAAATATACTTAAATGATTTTAACGGTAATTCAATAGAAATTGAAGCCGATGATATTAAAAATTATTGGGGATCTGATTATCCTAAAAAAGACTGCACTTTAATTGTTTTTACAGACGAATCTGAAATTAGAGTTTCGGATGATTTTGATACTGTCGATATCTTAGTAGAACAAAATAAAAACCATCTCTAAAAAACTTAAAAATAAACAACGTTATGAAAGTGAAAAAACAAGTAATTGTATATTATAAATCAAACGACAATGAAGGTTATAGAATGAAAACTATTAGATATTGGATTTGGAATTCTAAATCTTTAGCTATTGGCAGAAAGATAGCTGAAATAGTCAAAGAATTTCCAATAAACCACACTATAACAAATATTCAAGTATTTTAATAATTAATTTGCCAATTCAAAACAAACCACTATGAAAACAGTTAAAATACATCTAAACAATATTCGTCTATGGCTGATAAAAAAACTTTTTACTCCTGATGAAAAACACCTATTAATAAGAGCAATAGAGGACAGAGTTGACAACCTTGAAAGAATTGCAGTAAAAGAAGTTTGGGCAGATAAATGGAGTATAATGGCTGATTGTGCAGACTATGAAAACCTTAAAACAATTTTCTCTACATCGGATTGGATGTAAAAAACAAACCCACTATGAAAACAAAAGAAGAAATACAAAAAGAGATCAAAGAATACGTGCAAAATTGGATTGATGGTCACGAGCCAGACACATTTATTAAGAACGAACATGGCGTTTATTTGTATTCAGCCGGCGCAGTATCCCTAAATATGAAAGCATACTTTGAAATGCTGTTAGAAGATTTTTTAGAAGACAATGTAAAACCAGAAGAATATAAAGTATGATCACATTAATACCAATATTAGCTTTAGTTTCTTTGATAATGATAACTGTTCCAAAATTCAAAAACTATTCTGCAGTTAAAATGGTTTTGATTACTGCCGGAATTTCAATAGGACTTTACACAATATTCCTTATAATACTTTACTTTTTAATCACAAATAACTATATAAAATGAAAGTAACAATCGGAAAAACATACGAAGGAATCGGCTATATAGGAACGACTGATGGAGAGAAAGTGATAGGAAGATTAATTGAATTTTATTCACCGCATGATCATGCTATTTTAGTATGTGAAAAAACAAACATTCCCTGCGCTGTAAAATTTAGAACACTAAAAGAAGTAAAAAATGGAACAATTTAAAATTAAACAAAACGAAATACCATTAAAAAAACATATGGAATTACAATTAAAGGAAAAACTTTTTATTGTAGAATTTCATAAGCCAGAAGATCTTCTATAAATCAATAAAAATAATAAACTTTTAGATAATACTTCAAAAGTATCAAATTTAAAATTAATCTGCAAAGGATCTGAATTAACGGAAGAGATAGCGAAAGAATTGGTTGAAAAAAGATTTAGTAATGAATATGATTGTCATGTCTATAAAAATTATAATTCTCAAGATGAAAATAGTGCGTTCGACACTCCAAGTTTATCTTTCATTTCAGCGATAGAAGCGCAAGGTTATTATTGGGATGAAAATCCAATCAAAATTGATAAATATCCTAAATATGGATATGCTATGGATATGTCAAATTTAATTAATACGTGGCAAAAAGCTGAATCAAAAACATTCAAATTAGAACACGTTTTCATTTACAAAATATTTTAACCATGGAACAATTTAAACTAAGAATGTGGAATACTGCATCCCAAAGCTATTTATACGACATAGAAAATGTTTTTGAATGCTTGAAGCAGCAACATAAATTTGATGGTACAATGCCGGATAGAGGATTTGTAGCCGAATGGGATCATAGGTCGGAAGGAATGAAATGGGAGATATTTACAACTCTTTTAGATAATAAAAATTGTCCTATTTACGAAGGAGATATTTGCATGGTTACATATTATAATCACTCAACCCCTGATACTAAGTTAATCCAAAGAGTTGTATTTGTAGATGGAGGATTTGCACTAATGTCTAAAAAGTGCCCACCAGAACAAATAATCGAAGACGATAGAAATTTTGTTCCTCTTTATTATTCACAAAGACCAAATAAAATTGAAGTAATTGGCAACATCAATGAAAATCCAGAATTGCTATGACACCCATACAAGCCTTCAAACAAATCTACAAAGAAAATCGCAAGGAAAAAGAAAAAACCTACGACACACGAAAGAACAGACAGATTCAGTCACAAGTAATGTTTAAAAAACAAAAGCTATGAAAGATATAAATATAAAAGATTTATTCAAAATATGTTGTTACCATACTAGACCTAAAGTATATTTGCGTGCTTTAAGAATTTATGGTAAAAGTGAGAAATTAAATCAAGCTACATTTTTTATTGAAAGAAATACAAAATTAACTAAAATATGTGGTCACTGTAATTCAGAGATAGAAAATTATCATTTTGCATATATAAGTTCTTATTGGGTTCCTAACTCATGGAAACCATGCCATAAAAATTGCACAAAAGAATATCTTTCATCGGAAACTTATGAATGCCAAAATTTAGACGCAGACTGCAATGATTGTATACACTTTAAAAGGGAAAAAGAAATAGGCAAAGGAATATATAAAGGGGATTGCTTAAAATACAATAAACCAACAAAAGCTTACCCTAATACAAGCACAGGAAATAAATGCTTTGAACATAGAAAAAAACAAAAGCTATGACAAGTTTTGCAATAAAAATAACAAACATCCCCGACTACCGGCAAACAATGTCTAAGATGAAGAAACTAGGATATGAAGAAGACCATTACTGGAATGAAATGATCATCCAGGAAGGAATACCGGAGACACTATACCTAACCAAAGGCGAAGGAGAAAGCTTTTTAAGTCTATTCAAATTCAATACTGAGGAAGATAATACATTCGATTCATACGAAGAATTTAAAAAAGCATACGATGGGAAATAAAGTACAACTCCAAGTTTTTGAAACACGATTCAAAATGAAAGAATCAGAAGGAATAATAACTAAAATTATGGCTAAAAACAATATGCCAAAACTTTATCAAATCCAAACTGAATTCGGAACATATTACCGCCGAGAAAACGAAATAAAATTTATATAAAATGATATTAAAAGCCATTAGCCTAACTATTCTAGGAATTATATTAATTCTACTTTTAACAAATGTTATAAGTATAGAAGTTAGCCATGAAAAAACAAACGAAAAAACATCAATAAATGGTATTATTGTTTTTACCATTTCAATAATCTGCTTTTTTATAATCCAACTATAAAATACTATAATGAGAAAAGCGACCGATAAAAACGCCCTTGCCGAAAGTTTCGTACCAAACTCAATAGCATACAAAAACTCACACCTAGAGAAAGCTAAGGAAATGCTAGAAATAGCCAAATCAATACCAAGATCAGTTCGTAAAGCAAATCCCAATGAATGTGATTTTTCAAGGGAAAGAGACAGGATAATGAATGCTGAGCCAAAACAAATGCAACTCAGAGAAGACGGATTAATAAGCGCAAAAGATGCAGTTGAATTTTATGGACTATCACAATTTTCTATCCAAGCAAAAAGAAAGGAAGGATTAGTGGAATTTAAAAAAGAGAACGGAAAATATTTTTACAATTTAGAACATATTTTGAAATTCGCACAAAAGAAATATAAAATTGAAAAAAATGAAGATCAAGTTGCATGAGTTAGATGGTGGCGAAATAGAAATATTTGCACCAGACATTCGAAGATACCGAGGATCAGGATTTGGTACTTGGATAGAAATGTTGTCCGGAACAAACTTTTATGTAACTGAAGATTGGGTAACGGTTGAAGAAATGATTAATAATTTAAAACACTAAAAAATAAACAAAATGAGTTATTCAAAAAAATATTTTAACGAGAAATACGAGGTGATTATTGACACAAAAATGACACCTGTAAAACAACAAGAAACAGATGGTGTAATCACTCCACATAAGCAAGAAATAGTAAGCATGAGATACTATAACGGTTTCGGATCATCCAAAACTGAAATAAATCTATCTGTTGATTTTATACTACATTTAGCAGACCATATAAGGAGTATTGAATCTGTAGTTGAAGATTTGGAACAACAAGAAAATTTACCATTTTAAAATATGAAAAATAAATACACAGCACAAAAACTATTTGAAGTATTAAATCAAATTCCATTGGATATTGAAGGATCAAATTTAACAAATACAGGTTGGTATCCTGATCCTGAGTTTGATGCAAAATACATGGCTAAAGAAGAAGTAGAAAGATTGACATTAGAAGCGATTCAAAAAGATTCTAAAGTTTTATTTACAAACGTTTCTGTTCATTATGATTCATGCGACTGTGAAGGATGGTGTAATTGTAGTGATTGGGTTTATGAAATTATAGTTATGAATGGAGAAAAACGTCACGAAATAGAAGTAGACGAAGATCACATTGGCATATACAACAATGAAAAAGGATCGTCAATTCCTCCACAAAGTACAATTTATGATTTTTATAGAATGTGCGAACTTGTGGGAGTTGAATTAGAATTCTCAGAATATGCAAAACAATTACTAAAATAATCCCCCAAAAACTTGCGTGTTAAATATATTATATATACTTTAGCATCATGAAAGAGAAAAAAAGATTAATAATCGATATGCCACCTGCGACGCTGAAAACATTAGCAATAGAAGGTGTTAATCAAGGTAAAAGCCGGAAAGCTTTTATTGAGCAGGTACTAGAAGACAAAGCAACTGAAATTACTAAAAATAAGAAGTAAATTATGTATTACGAACCAATTACAGACGAAACCAAGGATCAGTGGATTCAATGGCTTCAAGAGCAAGTGAAAGAATTGAATGGTAAAAAACAACAAACCATTACAAGAGAACTTCTAGGAACAGAAGAAGGAGATTTAGCCAACATGAAAGACATGGTAGGAATCACATTAGCAACATTATTACAACAAAAAGTACAAATTATTTAAAATTAAAAATCATGAAAAACATTCTAAAATTATTATTAGCTTCGTTTATTTTTTTAACTGCAGCATCTTGTAAGAAAAACAACGAAACAAGCCATGAATTAGCCTGGAACGAATCAGGTAATGACAGTATTGTAAAAGTTCAATCCTATGATAATAATGGGAATTTACTCGAATACTATATGTATTACACTATATTCAATAATTTATTTAACCGTGGAGGATATGGAGCAGTAAACAATTATTATAGTGAACATAGGTCAAGTTTAGACAGGAATTATGGTAATTATACAAAAAGATATACTCAACCACAAAATCCTAAACAATTTTATTCTTCACCTTCAAATTATAAAACATCGACACCGGTAAGAAATACCGAGTCTTATAAAAAATCATCGCCGACTATTAGAAGTAAGAGCAATTCTTATTCTACATCTTCACCAAGTCGATATAACTCTACAAGCACTAGCAGCTATAAATCATCATCGCCTAGTAGATCATCATACAATAGTAGCTCTTCAGGATCTTCTTATAAAAGTTCATCATCGTCATCATCAAGCTATCGTAGTTCATCGCCAAGCTCTAGCAGCAACACTTACAGAAGCTCTTCACCAAGCGGCCGTCGTTAATAAAAAATATCATGCATCTATACAATATAACCTGGAATCACAAAACAAATCCTGATACGTTTAATAAATCGTGCCACATAAAAGCCGACGACATATCAGAACTTTATGCAAAATTTACAGAAGCATTTCCTAATGGATTTATCTGGGGACTCGTAGTAATTGATTAGAAATGGCGTATTATTTGACCACCATATCAATTTCAGTAAATGCTAAATCAGACAAAGAATTAGCGGATAAAATAGGTAAATTACTCAGCCAAATTCGTGAACATAAAGATATAAATCCGTATCTTGATTCAGCGAAAAAAGCAGTTGTAATAAACAATCGGCAGAAATTTGAATCGATTGACAGCGCAATAATAAAAAAGTTAAATACAAAAAAATAGAAATGAACGAAATTCAAAATACAGAAACTCAAGTTACAGAAGTACAAGTTGTAGGACAGGATGCTTTATCACTTATTACCAAAGCGGAAATTGATATGCAGATTTCTACAGCGAAGGCGTTCCCAAGGAGTTTAAAGAACTTTATTGACAAAGCAACCTCAATGGTTACATTAAGCGAAGGAATTGCTGAATCATGCATATATTCATTGCCAAGAGGCGGCAAGAATCTGGAAGGCGCATCAGTAAGATTAGCGGAAATTGTAACTGCAAGCTATGGAAACATCAGATCAGGAGCGAGAGTCATTGCAAATGATGGAAAAACAATTACCGCTCAGGGGATTTGCCATGACCTGGAAACCAATAACTCGATTACCGTTGAAGTAAAGAGAAAAATTACAGACAGAAACGGAAGAACTTTCAATGAAGACATGCAAGTAGTAGCAGGAAATGCAGCATGTGCAATTGCCTACAGAAATGCAGTACTTAAAGTTGTTCCTGCGGCATTAGTAAGCCCAATTTATGATGCAGCCAAAAAACTTATCAAAGGTGATGAAAAATCTCTTCCGGTAAAAAGACAAGAAGCACTTGAATTCTTCAAAGGAAAAGGCGTTAAAGACAAGCAAATATGTGACATTTTAGAGATTAAAAGAGTGGAAGATATTGACTTGGAGAAATTGTTTACTTTGAGAACAATGGCTACTGCACTAAAAAATAACGAAAGTACAGTTGAAGAAATGTTTAGCCCAAATGAGACTGCAACCGAAAATAAGAAAGCAGAAATGAAAGCGAATAAAGATGCCATTAACCCAGAAGTAGAAAAAGTAAATCCAACAGATAAAATGCCGTAATATGAAATACTTTTATCCAACATTATTTTTAATGTGTTCATTATTTTCAGGATTTATGGTTTTAGAAGCATATCTTTACAGCCCAGATAAAGGATTTAGATTTTTAAGCATATTTTTCTTTTGTATCAGTGTTATATTTTTATTTATTTCTTATAAATCAGAAGATAAATGAGCCATATACACGAATACAAATTAAAAACTCCCGAAGAGTTACAGTTAATTGATTCGCTTTTTTTAATCTCAGCACTGAGTTATTCGAAGATTTCACAATATTCAAGAAATCAAAAAGCCTTTGAAATGCTATACGTGTACGGTTATAGACAGAAAAACTCTTCTACAACCGTAGCAGGACAAGCTTATCACTACGCTTTGGAAATGTACTTCAAGAATAAAAAAGAAGGAACAGAATTATCCATAGTTGATTTGGAAACTTTAGCTTTCAATTATATCGACGAACAGCCGGCAAGTGAATGGAAAATCCAAAAGACTACGCCAACTATTGAGGAATGCAAATTAAAAGCAAATGATGTAAGTATAAAACTGATCGGAAACTTCTTTAGAGAAATCGGTGTTTACCTGGATGAAATTGACGAGATTATTGAAGTTGAACTTTTCTTTAGCGAATTCCTGACAATAAACGGCGTTGACGTGCCTATAAAATTTAATGGAAAGATTGACTTAATCGTAAAAACTAAAACAGGAAAGATTGTCGGGATTGACCATAAATCAAAAGCGACATACACCGACGAAAAAGAATTGGTGTTGACTTCCGGAAAACAGAGTTGCATATATGTTAAAGCCTACGAATCAATGAAAGGAGTCCTGCTAGATGAATTTTGGTTTGCTGAAAATAAACATTCAACAAACAAAGATAAGTCTCCGCAGATACAAATTTCAAAGATTGAGATTACCAAAGATGTTTTAAAATTATACGAAGCATATTTATACACTCCATTGAAAGCTCTATTAAAGGCAGTGAGTGACCCCGATTACGATTACCTGATCAATGATGCTGATAATTTCGTAGACATAGCTGAGATTTATGCTTTTGATGCCAAGACGAGGCTTGGAGAGATTGATGCCGAATTTAATATCGAAGACACTAAGCTTGACTTAATTGAAAAGAGAACCAAGAAAATTAAAGATGCATCGGCTACAGCAATAAACCCGACAGTAATTAAAACATTCATTAAAAACGCAAGTAAATTTATACAATACGACATGTCAGATAAAACCCCAGAACAGAAAATAGAGCATGTACTAAGATCTTTTGGAATGCAAGTTTCCGTAGCTAAAATTTTTGATGGCTTCAGTTCAGACACTTATCTTTTAGAAATTGGCGCAGGAGTAAAGGTTGGTGCTGTACAAAAATTTAAGTTAGATATTGCCAATCAGTTGAATGTAGCCAATGTAAGAATCCCAAACAACCTTACAGTTTACGAAGGAAAATCATACTTACAGATCGAAACCTCTAAGAAAAGAACCAAAGATTTACTATGGGATAAAGCCGAACTAAATGGATTTAAAATTCCTCTAGGAAAAGATAATATGGGAACTACGCTTTATTGGGATTTGGAATCAAATTCTGCAGTACATCATTTAGTTGGAGGCGCATCAGGGGCAGGAAAATCGGTTTATATCAATAGTATTATGCATTATGCTATCGAAGCGGGAGTAAAAGAAATTTATTGCTTTGATCCAAAACTGGAATTTGAAGGAATGAGAGATCATGGTGTTGAAGTTTTAAATGACATTGAAGATATTGAGGTAATGATGGAAATGTTAGTTGAAAAAATGGAACAGAAAGTTAAGTCAAAAAACAATTCAAAAGTCCTCATTGTATTTGACGAATTCGCAGATGCAGTAGCATCAGCAGGTAAAAAAAGTGAGCTTTCAAACAATCTAAAAAGAATACTACAAAAAGGGCGTTCTTCTGGATTCAGAGTTTTAGCAGCGACACAAAGAGCATCTGTCAAAGTGATAGAGGGTGACATGAAAGTAAATCTAAGTGTTATTACATGCTTGAGAGTTCCGAAAGCCGTAGACAGTAAAGTAATGTTGGGTGAAGACGGAGCAGAGTTATTAGCAGGAAGTGGCGATTGTTTGTTTAGTTCAGCCGACTACTTGGGAATTCAAAGATTTCAATCATTTTATAAGCCTGATTAATTATGAAAAAATTTATCGATTGGGAAATGAATTTATCCCAAGAATTAGATCAGTATTTAGGTAAATTTCCTTGTGAGATTGATGAAGAAATGTATAATTATTTTATGGATGTAGTTCAGCCTAGGTATTTAGATGCAGGAATATTACAAGTAGGAGAATCATCATATGAAATTGCAGGAACATATTACTATCTCACATTTATAGAAGATGATAATAAGTTTTGGTATTTAGGAACACTTCCGGAATTTAAACAATAGGACATGAACAAATACCAAGCCCGAGAATTAGCCGACAAAATAACCGAAGCAGAAATAACTGAAATGTTTGAGAATGCAAAAGTGGGAATTAAAGATTGGACGAAAGTTTCGAGGATAAATAAAGGAATTACGATTGGCGTCGCTTGGAATATTTTGTATGATACATTTCAATTACAAAGCTTTAGAATACAATCCGGATTAGCCAAACGCAATATGATTTTCGAGTTCCAAGATTTCCTGCCAAAGCATTTGATTCCGGAGAAAAAATTAAAAAATAAACCAGAAGTAAAAATAACGCATCAAAATCCCATTTTCTAATTATGATTAAACCACTAGATATAATTGTCGACTGCGACGGAACTGTTATGAGCCACGAATTTCCGAATATTGGAAATGATATTGGCGCAGTAGAAGTATTAAAGGAATTAACAGATTCAGGACATAGACTGATATTATTTACAATGCGTTCAGATTCATTCAGAGGTAATTATTTAACAGAGGCGGTAAACTGGTTCGAAGAAAATAACATTTCACTTTACGGCATCCAGAAAAATCCTACGCAACATACTTGGACGAATTCTCCGAAGGCGTATGGTCAAGTGATTATCGACGATGCAGCAATCGGAACACCGCTTAAAACCGATCTGAACATATCATCAAGGCCATTCGTTGATTGGGATAAAATGCGTGAATTACTTGTAGAGAAAAATATTTTAAAATGATTGAAATAGGAACTGTATGTACAGGAATAGGATCGCCAGAGCAAGCTTTAAAAGAGTTAGGAATTCCGCATAAGATTAAATTTGCATGTGAGAAAGATAAATACGCTAGAAAATCGTATTTAGAGAATTTCAATCCAGAATTAATGTTAGAAGATATGACAAAAGAATCTTGGATAGGAAATGAATTTAAATCAGACCTCTATGTTGGTGGAATTCCTTGTCAATCATTCAGTTTAGCAGGTAAAAGACTTGGTGAACTAGATCCAAGAGGTTTATTATTTTATGATTTTTATCGATATGTAAAAGAACAACAACCAAAATATTTCATTATTGAAAATGTAAAAGGTCTTATTTCAGATAACGATGGTAAAACCTTTAGAAATTGGAAAGATTTATTAGGCTGTAGCGAAAATGGAACTCCATATTTTTTCCCTCATGAAGATTCTTTACTTTACAATCTACATTGGGAAGTTTTAAACACTAAGGATTATGAGCTTCCGCAAAATAGAGAAAGAGTTTTTTTAGTAGGTATTAGAAATGACTTGCCTAATGATTTTGTTTTTCCTGCTAAAAAACCTTTAAAAATACGTTTAAAAAACATATTAGAACAAAATGTTCATATAAAATATTATTTATCTGAAAATATGGTCAAAGGTATTGTTTTTAAAAGCAATGAAAATAATATTGGTTATATCAATCAAAACACACAAGCAAGTCAAGTATTTAGTGATGAATCAATTTTCCATACGTTATCAGCAGGAACACATGGATATGCTAATGGATATTTAAAAATTAAATCTGCCACTAAAAAAAGATATGAGGAAACTTTTGACAATAATATAATAAATATTGAATACCCTGAAAGCCAAACAAGAAGGGGTAGAGTTAATAAGAACTTAGCTTTTACATTAAAAACAAATCCAAATAATGCAGTAATCCAACTGAACAATTCTAAAGAATCAGGAGGGAAACAACCGTACCAACAGAATAGAATTTATGACTCAAACGGTATTTCGCCCGCATTAATGAGAGAAAAAAGTGATATTATAATCCAAATAAACAATCCAACACACTCAAATGATAGAATTTATGATGCAGAAGGAATTTCTCCAACACTGAATACTATGCAAGGAGGAAATAGACAACCATTTATTTATAATGATTTTTCTATTAGAAAATTAACACCTTTAGAATGTTTTCGTTTACAAGGATATTCAGATTCATTTTTTCATAATTGCCAGAAAGTAAATTCAGATACTCAACTTTACAAACAAGCAGGAAATACAATTTCAGTAACAGTAATGAAAGCTATACTAAAAAACCTACTAAAATATGAACCCACACAAGAAAATTAAAGATCTAAAACTGCAAGATCAGATAGAAATAAACGGCAGACTCCATGAATACAGAGGAATAAACAAAGTACGAATCAAAGGAGTCGGCTTAGTTGAGAAAGTAGTATTTGCAAATAAGGAAGTTGGCGACAAACAGTTTGACTTGCGGGTACTCAATATGGATTTAAAAGAAAGCAACGGACAATTAATATTTAAACCTTAAATAATAAATTATGAAAACAGAAGAAAAAAAAGATTACGGACAAGCTACTTTGGGATACGGAACTCCCAATGAACATAAATTAGATATTGTAGAATTTATAAAAGCAGATTTTATTGATAACAGACTGATTTCAGTTGTTAAATTAGAAAATGAAAATTTTATACTTTCTATTGAAAATCCAGAGTCATCCGGTAGAGCTCCAAAACAATTGATGCTACTAAGTAAAGAATCTACAATCGGATTAGTCTCTACTTTACTTTTGTACTTCAATAAAAGTGTAGGTAAAGAAGGCTTTCAAAAATTAGTAGAAGAATCTGTTGCCAGGAATGAGATTAATTATTCAATGTCTGATAATTTAAAAAAAGACGATAATGAATAATCTATTCAAACACTTTTTTGAAAAATATCAATTATCACTTTCAGAAAAAGAACTGCAGGAAATTATTGATTTGGTTGCCCAAGAAAAATCAGATGCTAAATCCGATAAATTAGTAATTCAAGAGATATTCGATTACTACAATCAGAATAAAGGGCAAATGCCAAAAGCTGAATTATTAAGCGCAACAAGGCAATCTGCCATAAAGAAAAGAGTAAAAGAATTTGGTATAGATAAGGTAAAAGAAGTAATTTTGCTATCATCCCGATCACAGTTTATGAATGGCTACAATCCTCAGTCATGGAAGGCAAGTTTAGATTGGATTATTAAGCCCGCCAACTTCATAAAAATACTTGAAGGAAATTATAAAAACAAAGTAAATGAGTTTACAACAGGACAACAACAGCAGCCAATCGCTCAACCAAGGCGAAACAGGTAATAAAAACTTCTTTCCACCACGTAGAACATCTGCAATATCAATATTGCTTAAATCAAATCCTGAGCATCCTTTAGCCAAAGCTTATCTCGAAGCCAAAGAAAAGTATGATATTAATTTTAACAATTACATAAATCAGATTGTTGAGAGTAAAAAAGTACAAGAAGAATTACCTGAATTGTTTACTTTAGATAAAGAAAGTCTATACCAATCATTTAAAGAAGCTTATTCGGTTTTCAGAGGAATAGAGTTTAATGAACATCTAAATAAAAAAGAAGGTTGGGAATATGGTGAAGGTGGTGTTTTTGCTAGAACCATTTGCTCGTATCTATTGAAAAGCAAAAGTTTTTATAAGAGTCCATTATTAAATAAAGAAATTAACGAACCCAATTTGGGCAAGGGAATTCTTATCATTGGAGAAATGGGAACAGGTAAAACATCTATCATAAAGACTTTCTACGATATGTTTTTATATTCTTCAACGAATCCTATCTTAGTAAAAGATGTAAAACATACTGATCAGTATTTAAATCGATATAAATTAGGATTCAAATTTTTTAATTGCCATGAAGTTGTTCAGGACTACCATGCATCAGCAAGAGAAAAAAATAAGGAGCACGAAGAAATATTCTGGAAAAAACATAGAGCCGGACTATCTTATTATGATGATTTAATGACTGAGAAAAAAGCTTTTGGAAAAGATGAATTATTTACCGAAATTTTGGAAACTAAATATAATAGAGTCTGTCCTTTAATAGCTTCCTTGAATTATATTGGAAAGAATGTAATCGACCCAATTACTAATGAGTCAATATATAATTGCGATGTCAATACAACCCTAGATGCAATTGAGTCGAGATACGGAAGTCGTGTTTATGACCGCTTATTTGAAATGTTTAATATTATAGAACTAAAAGGAAAAAGCCTAAGAAAATAACTATGAATTCGATAAATGAAGACACGGTAAAAGCTAGAGAAGTTGTTGCCGGATACAATAAATACAATGCAGAAACAGTTGAAGTTTTAGCCAAGTATGATCCGGTAAGTAAATGCCGTTACTATAATAAAATATCCGTAGATCCTAATGCCGGAAAGTTTGTAAAAGAATTTGTAAAAATATCACGGAAAGAAAAAAATATAAGCAGTAGACAGCCTAAAAAAATAAAACCGGTTAAGGTAAAAACAATCAAAGAAAAACCAATTAAAGAGGTAAAAATAAAACAACCTAAACCACAGATAATAAAACCGCCTAAACCAATAACTAATAAACCAAGTAAACCGGAAGAGTTTCCACAGAATACATTAATCAGCGAAATATATAGTCTTCATTTAGAAGGGAAAACAAATGAGGAAATAAGTAAAATCGTCGGATATGAAAAAAGAATTGTTTCGACAAATATTTATGTCAGACAAAATCAACTAGGAATTTATGAACCAAAAGATAAAACTAGAGAAAAGATTATCGATTTGCAAAACAAAGGCTATACAGTATCAAAAATGGCTGAAGCTTTAAATATTGAATCAAATACTGTATCTTACCATTTAAGGATGATTAATAATACTAAATCTTCTGAACAAGTAGAATCTGAATACAAAGAAATTCTTGCCGCTATAAAGCGAGTTTCAAAATTAAATCAAGTAAATTATTGTTATTCCACCTGGATAAATCAAGCTAACTGCCGAATGAAAAGTAATCTAACTACGCCAACCAGAAATAAAAAATGCAGGGAATTGGTCGCACAAGGAAGATTGATTGAAGACAAAGAAGGAACATCCCTGAGGCTTGGGATTATGTACAGATTACCAAAATAAGAAAGCGCAAAACCTTTAGTGAATTGCGCAGACAGATAGTACTCATTTTTTATTTTAATTAAAACTAATAAACAGATATTCATAGTTGAGTATCTGTTTTTATCATTAGTAGGTTGCTACTCTTGACTGATTTTTGTCATAATAAGCAAGTGCTGTAGAGAATTCTGCATCTACAAGATCTTTTTCATCCTGACTGTAAGCTGCATAATCAGTAGAATTTACTTCTTCATCTAATTCTAATAATCTAGCATAGATTTCGATTCCTCTTTCCATTGCTTCGATTTGTTTTGGTCGTGTTCCTGAAATTGATTCACGAGGCGGTGCGGTTTCTAAGCTCATAATATAAATTGTTTATTGTTTTATTTACTGTATTTTTTATATGCATTTGCCATCTTAATATCATATTTATTCTTAGCGTAGCCAGAACCATTATAACCTCTTGCAAATCCTGCCCAATCTTTTCTTCTTAACTCATCATCTAGTTTATTAGCTTTTACAAATCTCACGAAAGAATCAAGATGCTCACCTTCGTCTTTATACATTGCTGTAATAAATTGCTGTAGAGAAGAGTACCCTAATGATTTCCAATTTTCACCCATAACCTGGAATCGCCCCCAAGAAGCAGACTGAAGTGCTGCATTTCTATCTAGCGCAACGGCTTTAGCTAATCGATCATGTTGATTCTCGTTATAGTATTTAGAAATCCATTTAGGATAAGATACATTTGATACTCCAAATTTGCCTTTTGTCAATCGATAGAAAACATGACCTTCAAATAATATTTTAGGTTCGCCACTAGGTAAGAATCCCCCACCATTACTTTCAACTTCAGACACAGCTTTTATGCAAGCAATTTCACATTGTAGCTTATTTGCTGCGTCGATATAATCTTGTTCTGTCAATCCTTTCATAATACGAATTTAATTAAAAGTTTATAAATTAATGAAATTATACGAAATGCCCACACCCAAAAAAGGCTGAGGCTTGAAGTCTGCGCCAATACCATAAGAGACAGTAAAACCTAATCCAATCCTTTTTGGTCTTATTATAGTCTCCCTACGAAACGTTTTAACGCCATTTACTTTGATATTCTGATCAGGACTATAAATATCCGTGTATAGAATGTCTTTTTTAAAAATCCCACGCTTATCAATGTAATCTGTGGTCTGTAATTTAATATCAATATCCGAATGTAGAACACTATCTTTTTCTGACATTATTGATTTTACTACACTGCCGGATTCGTATGTTTTTTCCCACTCCCATCTTTTATTGTTTTGCTCGTCAATGGTGATTTTAGCCAATTGAAAACTATCTGAATATTTAGCCTGTAAATCGGTTAGGGACTGGATTTGGCTATCTTTAATATCCAATGCTGCCAATGCTCTTGCATAAACAGAAGGGTCAATGCCTTGTAGGGTAGGTTGTTTATTAGTTTCAATCCGAGCTGTCTCTTTTCCTAATTCATCTTTATATACATCTATTTTATTAGATATAGATTTAGTAATTGGATCGCTTGGATTGTCTACATATTTCGACATGAAATAAACTATTACTATTGCCAAAACCATTATTATTAATAGAACCACGAATGGTGATAATCCTTTTAAAAAATTAATTAACTTTCTCATTATTGTCTGTATTTATTTCTGAATCTACTTCTTCTGGCGTTTTCTCCATCATTTCAACAGATTTTTTTGCTTTCAGTATAATCTTTTTTTCTGCAATATTTATAATTTTGTCTCCGAGAATAAAGAATCTAGGTTTAGATCCTGTTCTACGTTCTATATTTTCTCCAATTGAGTGAAATTCAAATGCAGAAGCCATTAACCAGGTGGTAACTAAAACCCAAATTGATATTGTGTACATAGAATATCCTACAAAGCCATCGCTGTCACCTTTAATTACTTCAGTAAGCAAACAGATACACATTACCATAAAAGCAAAAGCTGTAATACCTAAGTTCTTCCAAATACTGAACCATAGTTTGTAATTTTGGATATAACTTTTCTTTGGATCAGCAAGTATTGAATTTTGATATTTTGCATTCATTAATCCGGTTATTAAATCTATCAAAGAAAAGGCATGATATATAAAGAATCCTAGGATATAAATAAATATTGGAAGGACTAAATTTTTAGTATCAGTACCTTTTAATAATTCGTTAAAATAAAAAACTATTCCTGCAGAGAAGCTTCCATTCACTAAAAACAAAGCTCCATTCTTATAGAATATTAGTTTTAATACTGCTGCTTTGGCAATTTTGACAACCATCTAATTATTTTAATTATTGTTATTCCTATAATCGTAAATATGAAAGTAGGTAAAATATATTTATCATAAAATTCACCTCCGAACTGAATGATATATGCTGATAAATTAAATACTTGGATTAAAAAATAAACTAAAGTTATTAATTCCGTATAAACACAGGCTTTATATCTGAATATCTTCACTAGAAAGAACAAAGAAAACACCAATTGTGTAATAGAAGTCATTAGTGGGTAATAAAAAACCAAATATCCATTTCCTCTATCAGTAATAGTTGCAGGCTCTCCAATAGAAAGCCTCCAACTTATAAACTCTAATATTGTGACAATAAATATTACAGATGCCATCATAAAATCTAAACAACGTTTATTGTCTTCAAAATTAATTCTGATAGCATTAATCAGTTTTTTACATATTGATTCTTTTGGTGGGGAAGTATAATTCATAATTTATTTTTAAATAACCGCCAAATTAATGACGGTTTAAAATCAATCTTCTAAATTGAAAAGAGGTGAGTTTCTGTATAGGGTTATGTTTTTGCATTTCAATAAACACTTATTAACCAACTATAAGCATTCATTTTCCTACCGTTAGTATTGTCATGTATATGATCATTAGCTGATGTTTCAAATTCAGCTCTTAGGTTGCCCTTCCCATCATTTAAGAGCCAAGTGTGGACTGTTGCAAAACTATTTACATTTGATATTGACAACATTTCTTTATTTATCTCTTCCCATTGTTTATGGGCTAAATTTCCATTCGTTTCACCAAAAGATGCAATCCAACGAGCTTTACAAGGTAACATCTGACCAACAACAATGAATGCGTTTGGAGATTCAGTATTAATCGTCTGAATATAGGAATTTAATTCGGCTATAATTGTAGTGGTTGGTGTTGCTGGAATATTAATATTATTCAAACCGATTTGGACGAAAACAAAATTAGCTGCTGATTTAACTTGTGATGATAAAGCATTCCATCGGTCAACTTGTTCTTCAATATTTTCACCTGGCTCTGAAATGTCTGTCATTACACCCGTGTTTTCAATTATTGAAGCTAATGCCGAACCTCCTAAATAGGAAGCAATTGTGCTGTCTCCTGATATTATAACATTACCTGTAAGGGTATAATCATTGAAATCTAGTAATTTAACATCTCCTATCTTACAGATTTTAGGGAATTCATCTACTTCATTCGTGTTTGTTTTTAGCCACGGTAATTCATATCTATTATTTGTAATTTTAAAATAAGCAGTACCATTTAATTTATAATGACTATATCTGACAAACTTTACCTCTGAATCGGTTGGTGTGTAGTTAAACGGAATCTCATCAGGATTTGGGAATCCACCTGTGCCAACGTTTCTTATAAAAGAATCCATACTGTTAGAACTAAATTCAGCTATAGTTAACATAGAACCATAATCAACTTCTATCTCATTTTCTCCTAAAGGTAATTCTATAAAATCAGAAACTTCGTAAGAAGATAGTGTTTGTAAAACTCCATCCTCGTCAATATACGCATTATCTGTAAATGTAAGACTTACATTTATTTCCTCAAAAACTTCAATTGCCCCTATACTCTCAGGTTTTATTTTTAAAGCTGTCCATTTTAAAGATATTCCTGGTACGTCTGTCGATAATGTATCTTCCAATGCTTGATAAACTCCATTATTTTGTACTAATGCATTTTGTAAATAAGGTTGCGCTATCCAAACAGGTATTTCTGCTGTTCCGTTTACTCCTTTTAAATTTATACCGCTGCCCTCAATTGGGAAAGATGTTCCGTTATAAACATATAATAAATTATCTTCTAAGTTATAATAAGCATCATTTATAAGATTACCACTAGCAGGTAAATTTGAATAGCTGTCAACATTATTTTTATAATTAAAAGACTGTGCGTTTGTTCCATCAACACCGTCGATTCCATCTATGCCTTTTTCGGCAGAGATTTGCCAAGCATTTGGATTGGATAAAGGTTGATCATTATTATCTATTTTAGACGTATAAGAACTACCGTTATTAGTTACTTGGTCTAGTTTATTATATATTTGATCAGGATCAAAAGAACCTTCTAATGTTATTGCTATTTTCCCTAAATCTGTTGCCATATTAATTTGTAAGTATTAAGTGTCCGTTATTGTCTATTTCGAAATTTAAATCTGTATTAGTTTCTAAATTCATTATTAAATGCATATCATCATTTACATTGAAATTTAATACTGAAAGTTCTCCGTTTTGTATATTTAATTTTTCTTTAAAAGCCTCAATATCCTCTTCTGTAAAATTAGAACCATCTAATAATGCAAATTTTTCTAGAACTTGCTCATAAGAAGTGCCTCCAATCTTTCTTTTACCGCCATTTGAATCTATGAAAACCACGTCACAATAAGTAGTATCAGTTGGTATTATATACATGGAATCTGACTTTACAGCAAGATTTTCTTGTGCTATTATTTCAACCCATTTTAAAAGTTTTAATTCAGAGTTTTCCTCTAAGAATTCTTGTAATTCCATTATATGCTTATTGCTTTTACATTATTAATATCATAGGCTTCAAAAAATAAATCTTGCGTATAAGAAGCATCTTGATTTTTAGCATCAAATTGTAGACTTGTTAATTGATTTACAGGAATAAGCATTCCTATGTAAACCGCGACTCCATTTAAGCTATAACCAGTAACGTCTCCACCTGTAATTATTATTTTACCAAAAGCATCGCCTTCAGCATCATAATATCTACTTAAAAAATCATCAGATGTGAATATTCTATTTTGCTCTCTATTTTGCAAAGGAATAAACAAATCCTCCATTGTTGGTGGCTCATTAACTGGAACTTCTCCTGGAAATACTCCAATACCACCTACGCAATTAAGCCAAGCTTGACAAACGCTAAATCCACCTAATGAAATACCACTAATAAAATCTTCAAAACGAATATTTTTAATACATCCATCTTGAAATATCATTACATAGTCATCTAAATTTACATAATCAGTGATCGGCGTTGCCATATTCTTTTATTTGTTTCAAAAATAATACTATGTGTAAAAATTAATAGGTTTGCTAATGTTAGCAAGTTGCATAAAAATGAATAATTCAGATATATTTGTGTATTATATATTGATAATTATGAATAAGATCAGAGCGTTCGTTTCAGCTAAGACTATGACTGCTATAGATTGCGTTAAGCTAAGTGCTAATGTAAATTACAGTGATGGTATTATTCAGGGTTTTGATTACCAAGATATAGATCAAATTACTATATCTGTAATAAATATTTGTAGTGTTCCTTTCAATATTTTAGGAATGGAATTATTCTCAGATACGACAAATGGAAGTAATTTTATTGCGAGTATTAAAGATTTTTCAATTGGTGCAAATCAAACTTTAAATATTCCTGTTTATTATGATGGAATCTATCTAGGAACAAACCTATCACCTAATTATCAAATATCTATAAATGCGAATTATGCGATTTATTCATTAATAGTTTCTGTTCCACAAATTAATAATCCTCCGGTCGCAGAAGATATTATTGTAGATCTAAATAATAGAGAAGATAAAGTTTTGGATATAAATATGTTTCTGAATCATTTCAGTGATATTGATGGTGACACTCTTGCGGCGGTAATAATTGAGGGCAACACTTCAAATTACACATTGAATGGACTTCCAATAATTAGTGGAACGCAAATACCAAGATCAGCAATAGAAAGCAATCAACTAATATTTACTGCACCGGACACAGATAATTACAATGAAGATGCAACTATATGGAAAGCTGTAGATTCAGCAGGAAGTATCTCAATATAAAAAAAATAAAAAATGGGTATATTACGATTTAGGATAGCAGCGAGAGAAGATTTAGTTTTTTCAAATACATTTATAGAATTTATAAGAGGTACTACTACTACAAAAATTCTATCAATTCCTTATACAAATGGTTCTGGTCAACAAGTTCTTTTTGGAGATGTGCTTTATACGCATTTAAGCCCTGGTGTTGATGGATATATACAAATTACAGCAGCATCAAATCAGACTTTATCAGGATCAGGAGTTCTTGATGTAAACTTGACTCATACGGTTTCAGCTACACAAGGTGATCAAAATATAAATTTTGATTTTGATTCAAGTCCTATAATAATTGGGGTGAGTTATAATTCTAAGCCAATTGCAGAAGATATAATAAAAGATATAGAAAACAGGTCAATTTATACATTTTTAAATACTGATTTTACAGATGCTTACGAAGATTTTGATTTAGACTCTTTATCTGAAGTGGCAATATTTGGAGTTGTTACTGGATATGAATTTAATGGATCGCCTTATATAGAAGGGACGTGGATAAATATGAGTGATGTAAGTTCTGGAAACCTGAAATATGTAAGTGTTGATCAGGATGCTTATTATGAAAAAGATAATACATGGAAAGCGAAAGATATAAATGGTAATATTTCAAATTAAATAATTATGCCAGATTTAATACTAAAAATTACAGGATACAAAGAGATAAATATTGGTGCATCGTGGGAAACTCATATTGTAGATTCAACGTTAGACAATCTATTTTCGGGAATAATTGATGGTTTTTCGGTTAATTTATGGACTATAAACTCTTTTGATCCTGCAGTTATTTATAGAAAATCCGGAGTAGATATGAATATAGGAGATCAGTTTAATATCGATGATATTAATAATGGAATTATTGTTGTGGAATATCTTCATGGTGTCTCTGCATCGGGAACAACAAATTTCACAATAACAGGTGCGGCAAATTATGATATTAATTTTACAATTAATTCAACAATATAATAATGGGAGAGTTTATAATTAGAAATAAAGGTTTTAAAGAATTAATTATAAGTCGTAATTATAATTCGCTGACAAATTATAGTCAATTTAAAGATGATGGTTATTTAAATGTTGACAGTAATCCTTTCAGTGATTATTGTTACCAGGTAACTTGTGGGATATGGCAAAATGATAAAATAAAAATATTATCTCTTCCAGACAAAGGAAGGTTGTTTTATTTAACTAATCCAAATGCAGGAAATCCGATATATTCAAATGTGTTTGTCGGTCAAATGATTTTGGTGAGAGATTTAACTGATAATAAAGTATTGAAATTTAATGCAGAAGGTGATTTTAACAATCAATTTTCCGGAAATTATTTAACAGAATTTCGAATAGAAAGATTCTGTGGATTAGTTTCAAATAATATTATAGCATCAGTAAAGTTAAATATGGTTGATGCCCAGGTTTCTATTGGAGAAAAATATGATTTATATATTCCTCAGACTTGTAGTAATACAGGAAATTCACCAACTAATTATGATGTTTATTGTACTGGTGAAGTTAGTTTCAGTTTTGCACAGGTATTAAATACTAATATCGGTTATGTAAGAATGACGACTGATGGTGGTAGCCCTGAGATTGGTTTGTCAAAACAAAACTCAGGCGCATTAATTTTAATGGAGATTATGGATGTAAATACTGATTTAACTGCTACTTTATCTGCTTCTGGAATTTCAGATCCTGCAGCTTATCCATACGGATATCCTTCCCAACCTGTTCCTGCTTATTATGTTTTTCAATTTAGTTTGAACGGAATTGATAATTGGGTTTATTTTAGTTTACAAGTTGACAATGCTTAATATTTCAAAAAAAGAGGCTTTAAAAAAGCTATCTGAAATTGATGACGTAATATTTGTTGGTGGCGCATCTGAATACATTCAAGGTTATAAAAATGAATTAAATGATATTGATATTTCAATCACAAATATTAATCCTTTAAAAGAATTTGGTTACGTACACACTAGTTTTGATAACTCATTCTATGGGCTTTCCGGAGACCGTGCTTTGATTCCTTTAAAGAGTGTGTTGATAGATATTTTTATTGATGTTGTAAAGCCAAAGTTTATTATGGTTAATGGATTTAAATGTCAGACAATAGAATCCATGATTGAGCTCCGTGAGAAAACTTTGAAATACACTTTCAATGGAAGCTACGAAAATAGATTGAAGATGATTCATAATTTAGAAAGATTAAAAAATATCCCCACTGATTAAAGCGGGGATTTTCTTATTATTCATTTTCTGCAATATTGACTAGTTCTTGCTGAACGTCTTTTGAAAATATTTTAAACTGTTTTAATTCAGTTCTTATCGCATCACCTTCAATAGAATTTTCATAAACTTCAGGAAAATATTGCTTAATCAAAATTGCTTTGGCTACATTAGAATTTGAGGTTGAATATTTAATGTCATAAATTCTAGTATCGGAAGCCTTGCCTGAAATTTTATCGTTCAATCTTTTATAAGCTTTCTCTAAATATTGAACTTTCATTTCATTGAATTTATTAGCAATATCCTGATCGTTTATTGTTCCTGCTGCATATTTCTTAGCTAGAATATCAGTTTCAATTTTAATTTTTTCATCAATTAGAATTGCTTTATTTACTTCTTTTTCAACCTCTTCACGCTCACGTCTCATTCTATTGAAATCACTTGCCTGACCAATAAGTCTTTTTGTAAATACTTTTGCTATATTTTCTTTTACTTCCTGAGCTACTTCTGTTTTTGAATTCCCTTGAATTACTGCATTAGTCAAATCTGCTCCACCATACATCATTGTTACAAATGGGTTGGTTTCCGGAGTAGTTACAATGCTTTCTACGAATGCTTTCGTTCTCGCCGGCGATCCGCCTGTAAGTTCTCCAATTCCTTTGTAGAAATCTTCTACATTGTCATCTTTATATCCTTCAAGTTCTCTAGGAAAATTACTTTTCTTAATATCGAATGTTACTACTTCATCTTTGAAGAAATCATAACCGGTGACATAAGTTAATGAAGCTTTCATTAATGGGTTCTTTGTCGCTACCGAAGTAATAAAGTTTTGTGGCTTTGCAAATTCAATTGGTGTCATATTTTTATTAGCTACCCATCCTGTTTCCTTCATGACTTTTGTGAAATCTTTCTCAGGCTTACCTTCAATTTTACGCATTACTCCCAACAATCCTTCTTCCATTAAGTAAGATAATGGTGCTACAAATTGAGTCTTAGCAATTTTAAATACGTGTCTTTCACCTTTATCATTTTTGGAAGGTAATACAATATTTATATAATTTGCTCTCTGGTATTGGCTTAATCCATCATAAGCATTTAGAATTATTTCATTGATAGATTTTTTATCGTCTTCATCATCGTCGCCTATTTGCCTTGCCATAGCCAATAATGCATAAGAAACTCCAATTGATGTTGCTGCCATTAATCCACCGGCTTGAAACATTCTTATAGAAGTATTTAATGGATCACGTCTGAAAGCGTCAACCGCAACTCTTGTACCTTGTGTCGCAGCATTTAAATAAGGCATAACCGCATCTAAATCTTTAGTAAGCTTACCACCTTGGTTGAAATCCATAATACTTCTTGCGGAAGCTACAGCTTGATAATAAATATCATCTTTTTGATTTTCAGTAGAAATATCATCTAATGATTTTACTCCTAAATCTTTTAATTGATTTTGAATTGACCTTTCAAAAATAGCCATTCTAGTCATCATTTCACTCCACTTAGAAAGCTTCATTAATGTAGCTACCTGGAAAATGTTGCTATCTAAAACTTTTTGAATTGCCTTACTTGTTTTCTGTTCGTTATCTAATAATCCTTGTACGTGTAAGAAATCCATTCCTCCACCGTATTCAATATATTTTTGGAATATAGCATCTTCTTTTCCTTGGAAATCAGATTTAAACATTCTTGTAATAGATTTTACTTGGTCATATCCTAATTGGAATGTTCCCATTAAAAGATTGTTACTATACTCCGGAGAAAATACTAAGGTCTGCATGAAATCTCGTGGCGTATTCGTAAATGCAAATGTTGGGTTGTAACCGGTTGCCATTGCTTTAATCAATCCTGCTCCTGACCATTTATTGATAAGTCCTTTCGCTTGGGGATCGAATATCAATCCTTCTTTTACATCGTGCCATTCCTGATGAAAATCCTCAGCTAAAAAGAATTCATTTCTTACACCATCAACATAGTAATAAGCTTTTTTAAATCCTTGTGGTGTAGAATCATATTGATATTTAGGATTGCCTGCTTCGGTAATTCCTATAATTGGATTATCTTTTATTTTTGGTTGTAGCTCTTTGAAATATTCATAGAACTTCTGATCGGCTTTATTGGCAAAGTTTTGAGGATCTATGTTGTCGAATCTGTCTTTTGCTTTCCAAAATTCATCAGTCATAAATCTACGATTGATTTCATTCATTGCCATAGCTTTATATCTACTTGATAAAGCTGTTTTCAATAACCATTCTGCATTATCGATGATTGCGCTGTCGCTACCTCCATCTAAGCTTTTAATTATTTCAGATTTCAATCCTCCATTTTGTCCGCTAAAGTTTTGGAAATTTCCATCTTCATCAAGATTTCCTTCGGCATTTAAAAGTCTATCAATGAATATTCTTGGCTGATAATCAATATCAAGCATGTTATCGTATGAATCCTGACTGATTAATCCATTATCACGCATATCTCCAAGGATGTTTTTAAATGCCTTGAAATATTCGGTTGCTCTATTTTCTAAATCAGAATATTTTGCATCACCTAATTTAGATTTCATTTCTTCTAATGCCTTTATAGGATTAGCATAAGGATGTTTGATTGGTGGAAGCCCGCGATCTAATCTGTTTTTCTCAATAGATAGAATACGTTTTGCAATGATCATTGCATTTAGTTCGGTTTTATCTTCTAGTTTTAATCCTTTGAATATTTTTTTATCTAATTGAGAATATATTTCGCTTGCTCTTGATGATGATCCCGCCATTGTAATCATTCTATTTACCGTATTATTTGCTCCAATTTCTTGAAGTAATTTCTTCGGTAAATATTGTCTGTCAGAAACGTATTTAATAAAGCTTCTGACTGCAGATTTAATTTTCTGTTGACGAGTCCTTTTATCCTGTATAGATTCTAAAGCTTCATTTTGTTTAGCTTTCATCTGTGCGTAAGCTTCTTCGGGAGTTAGTCTTTCGTTGTTTATTTCATTATAAATATTCTGAATCTGTGTTTCGTACATTTCGTTTAAAACTCCTGCTCTTTTATTTGATAACGCTAGTGATCTGATTGCATTATAAATATCTGCTAATGATTTATTATTATCAATAGCTTCTTCAATAATGGGTTTCAATTCATTATATTCATCAAGAGTAAATTCCTTTTGCTTCAATCGGCTTTCGGCTTTTGCTCTGATATCGTCGTATAGTTTTGTAAACTCATTCACTGCTGCTGAAATATCTTTACGAGTTCCTATCTCAGAAGCTTTTCTGATTAGTCTATTAGTTTCAGTTGGTGTAATCCTTCCAATATATAAGTTACTCGCTAAATGTGATTTAATATCTTTTACCGCAGTTCTTAATGCACGCTTTTGTTCTAATGATTTATCCCTTGCAGATTTTTTAGCGTCGGCTTTTATGTCTGCAATTTTCTTTTTGTACTTGTCGATTATATCAGCAATCTTTTCTTTTGCATCCTGTTTTACTTTGGCAACTTTCTCTTTAGTTTTTTCAGATGCTTGCTTTCTGATATTTTCTCTTCTTACAGCGTCATTATCTTGAATTAATTTTGCCTGATCCAACATTAAATTATGGAAATTATCAACGGTAATTCCTTCTTTTGCTGAATCTCGTAGATTATTAAACCATGATGAATTTGTTAATTCATCAAATCCTGCTTGCTTACCTTGTGAACTTGTAGCGTTTACAACTTTGGCAAATGTATTTTTTGGAATAACGTTTTTATCAAGATTTCCTTTTGAGAATTGTATTCTATTATCACCATTTGAATAAGTTCCAACATTATCAATCGCAGATTTTATTTGATTTGGATTTTGTAAAATAATTGTTTCACCAAAACTATTTTCAAATCTATAATCTCTATTTAATTCTCTAGCATTAATAAATACTTCATATACTTTTGGTGTAGCCTTGCCTCCAATAGCTTTTTGGATTTTATTTCTATTGTCATAGTTTGAAAATTTTTCAGCATATTGTATGTCATCTGTAAAATATAGATCAGTTCTATCAGAAAAACTATCAAATAAAGTTGGGCTACCATGATAATAAACTTTAGGTTCTCCGTTTTCATCTAATAATTTAGAAGATTCATTTGGATTATTTTCCCAATCGCCAAACCAGTTTTTAAAGTTTTTTGTTCTAACTGAAAGCCATTGGTCTTCATTAAGCTTGCTTTTATTTCCATTTGGAGCATTTAAAAATGTTCCGTTTTGAATTGATTCCTCTTTTATTCTTTTAGTTTCATTATTTGTTGAAATAGCATTTTGAATACTTACCTCTGCGTTAATTTCTCTTTCTCCTAATAAATCTCCAAGGACTCCTTCGGTAAAGTTTCTTAAATTAGTTTCCGGAGTAGTTTTTATTCCAAAGTAATTTCCAATTTTCGCAAATGTTCTTTTAATCCAATCTGCAAATTCTTTCATTTTACCTTTAGGATTATTGTTTCTCCATTCACCGTAATTACCAATATGCGTATTCAGTGCTTCGCTCCAAATCTGATCATCAGTTAAATTTGAATAATTACCTTCTGATTTTAATTGGTTGAATATTCTTTTTCCTGTAGCCGTTTCTTTAAAAGTAGCTAATCCTGTTTTCCATGCATTGGGCATCAATTGCTCCCAAAGGTGAGAGAATTCGTGAATTGGAGTATTAGCGTTTAAATTATTCGGATTGATATAAATTGTACCATCCGATAATTTAAATCCATAAATATTTCCATTTGCATTTAATTCTAAATCAGTAGTATTTTCTCCTAATTCATTTGCTCGCTGAGTAGCTTCCTCTAAATTTGTTGTAACGTTTAGATTGTTAAAAGCGTTTTTAAATGGCTTTTTAAGCTGTTCGATTAATGAGTTAAAATCTGATTCAGAAATAGTATTTACATCTTGGTTTCCTTGTTGACGTTGGGCTTCTGCTGTTTGTTCATTGCTAGCATTCTGATTGCTTTCTCCTGATCCGTTAGGTGTGGATTGGTTTGGAGATTCGATATTATTTTGTCCGTTGCTTTGCTCATAGTCTGGGTATGTTTTATTTAATTCTTCTGTTTTTTGTTCGTTTGATAATCCACTAAACCAATTATCATATTCTTGGCTTAATGCGTTTTGTTGCTCTGCCGTTAAATTATTGTATTCTGATTCTGCCGATTGTAAATTTAATCTTGTAGCCTCAATACTTTGTGCAGGGATTAATTTATCTAAAAGATTCTTGGTAGGATTCTGACCGGTTAAGGAAATGAATTTTGCAACCGCTTCGTCGTATAAAGGATTGTTTGGTCTTTCTGCTTTTGAAGGATCATTTGGATATGCTTTAATGAAATAAACAATATCTTGTGGAGTAACTGATTCACCGCTATAATCACCGGTAAGTTGTTCCGAAGCTTCCTGAGCGATATTGTCTAAGGATTTCCCTGATTTGTTTTTACCAAAATAAGTTCTGCCAATTGCGTTTGTAATATTATTGGCATCATCATTTTCAATAAAGCTTTGTCTGCTTACATTATTTCCACCGATTACTTGTGCGATTGCCCAATCTTTTGAACCAACGACAGCTTGTGAATCAAACTGTGGAGTAGAGACAATTACCTGTGCTAATTCTTTTGGATTTTGAGTTTTATCAATTGTTTCTTTTACAACTTCATCAGGTTGCATTCCTTCAACTAAATCAATTTCAGTTTCCGGATACTCTTTTGAATTGATGTATTCTGCTACATAAACATCCTTTTGTTTATTTGTAAGCTTTACAGGATTATCATTAATGTCTAATAGCTCAAAAGATGTACTTCCGTTGTCTGAGGTTCTTTCAACTACATTATATTTACCATTGGTACTTACTCTTGAATTTTGAGTAGGTGTTACGGTTTGGATTTCTGTTGAAACTGATTCTTGGCTTGGAGCGTTGAAAGATTCAAATAAGGAAACTGCAGAAGATAATTCATTCCCAGACTTGTCTAGTTTTTCTTCTGTTATATTTTCATTATCATCATTAAAAACCGTTTCATCTATCTGAACAGTTTGGGCAGTTTGATTGGCTTGACTTTGGGTTGGCTGAATGTTCTCAATGGTGTCATTGGTCTGATTCCCAAATTGAATAGGTGTTTCTGTAACGGTTTGTTCGGTGATGTTCTGATTGTTTTCTTGGCTCGCATTTTCTGTTGTATTTATGCTGCTTTCGGCAACGGTTGGTGTCGTAATTTGTTCGGGTTGACTTTCGATAATTGAGGCTTGCTCTTGAACTGTTTCTGATTCCTGTGAGGGTTGTGTTGTTTGTTCATTATTTTGATCGTTATCTAATAGTGAATTTACTTCAGTTGAAATGGTTTGTACTTCTTGCTGAATCCTTTCCTTGAAAGTATCTTCGGCTGTACTTTGTTTTTGCTTTTTATTATCGATTTCCTGCAATAAAGGAATTACTTCATTGATAGTCTGAGTTGAATATTTTTCAGCATCAGGTATTTTATTGATATATTTCTGTCTTAATTTTACTTCATCAATAATTTTATTAGCTTCATTTTCTTGTGAAGTGAAAAATGAATTATCTCTAAAGTCTTCTAATAAAGAAATTCCTTCTTGTGTTCTCGCTAATTCTGTTACCAATTCATTTCTGGTAAGATTTGTAATATCTAATTTTCTTCCCCCTACTTCTGCAGAATTTACTCTCCCTCCTAATCCTGAAGCGATGATTGAAGGAACGATTGTACCTACGAATGTATCTTTGTAGCCTTGAACATCTGAAACCTGCAAGTTTTTATTTTTAGCAGTGTTTATTGTAAGGTTTATAAAGTCTTGTGTTAACTGCTGAATATTTTCTTCTACTAATTCTTTGGAAGTATTTGTAAGTGCTTTTTTAGAAAATGATTCAATTGCCAATAATGCCTTTTGAGTATTGTTTTCCATTAAAGCAGATACGATGGCTTTTTGTTCTGTATTAATTGTTTTAAGGAAGTTTGTGTCCGGATTAATCTTTTGGATTAATGCTAATGCATAAGATGTTGTTGCTGCATATAAATGGGCATTCAGATCAGATTGAATACCACCTTGTTTCGCTGCCATGTAATTATCATTATACATTTGAACAGTCCATCCATTAACCATTGCGCTTGATGGTGAATTTGATATTCTCGCGTAACTAGAAGCTAGTTTTGCGAGTTGGCTTTCTTCACCAAAAACTGACGCTATTCTTTTTGAATTTGCTAAGGCTGTAGATAATCTTGATGTTGTTCCGGAAATCGCGCCTCCTACTCTTTGGGTAATTAAAATATCAGCTAACATTTTTGATGTAACAAATGCTAATCCCGAAACATTATATTCAGATTCTTCGCTTACTTTTTGTAAATCATTGATTGAAGTATTATTTGCTCTGGATAATGTTCCGTCATTATTTATTCCATATAGTGTTCCGTTTACTTCTTTGAAAGATTTATTTCCTTGCTTGTAGTTTACGACTTTATCAGAAATTCTTGCTATGTTAACATTTCCAACTGAGATAGGTTCTGATAGAATATCTATGGCATCACTAACATTGCCTTCACCTAAAGGAACTGATGCAATTCTTAATATTCCGGTTACTGCATTTTGTACAGATGTTTCTGCACCAAGCAAAACATTTCCTAATACATTTTGAACATTAGCAGAAGTCTCTCCATTCTGTACTCTTAATTGAAACTCGTCTCTTTCTTTTTGAGTCTTTAAAGCTTTAGAAAAATTATTTTGAATAGATTGGTATTCTTGATTTCTTACTTGTAATTTATCATTGACTGAATTGTAATTTGATAAATATCCATTCATGTTTTCAACCTCAGACTGATAAGCTTCTATGTTATTATCTACTCTATATTTTTTTGCTTTAGCTTCTGAATCTTCAAATGCACGTTGGTTAATTTCTAAATCCAATCTATCATTTCTTCCTTTCCAATTTAGGAATGTTTCAAACATTTCCTTTCTACGGATTTGCTCTTTCTTAGTTTGGTTGCTTTTGATCCAAGAACTATCAAACATTGCCTTGCCTGTATCATGCATGAAGTCACCAAATTCAGCGATATTTTCAGGACTGTTGAAATACTGTTGGTAGAATCTATACTCGTCTTTTTCGTCTTCTCTAAAGTTGTCAGGTGTTCCTGTGAACATGTCGCGAACATAACTGTTTCCAACTGCTAGTTTTTGCTGTTCAGATAAGCCTTGTTTTTCGGATGTTACTTGTTGTAAAACAATATTGTAATCAAGATCAGGATTTTCTTTTAATCTCTTTTCTGTTTCAAGGTTAATTTCTAATTGTCTTCTTGTTTCCGGAGTTCCTAATTGTTGAACTTGCTCTTCGGTAAATAAAACTCCATATTCTTTTTGAAGTTCATTTAGGTAATCAACACTTTCGGAAGCTTGTGGTGTATTGCCAATATTGCCTTGATTAAATCTTGCTCTATCAACATTTTCTTCTCCGGCTGCAGAATTTAGATTAGTAATGTATTGATTAAAATCTTGTTCATAAGAGTCACTTAATATTTCATATTTAAAATTTCCTGTTTTTTCATCAATACCGTTGATTACTACATCGCCTTTTTTCTCTAATGCAGATAAATTATCATTACTTTTTTGAACTTCTTCAGGAGAAGTAACCCATGCTGTATATTCAATACCTTTTTCAACAGGAGGTATTTTAGAGTTTAAATAATCTTTATCGGAGAATTGTTTTAAGAATATATTTGTTTCAGCCTCTTTCGCTGTTTGTGCCTCAGATTCCAAAGATGTTTCTTCCTCAGTCATTGGCTTAAATACCGATGGTGAAGTTTCAGTTGTCGTATTATCTTTGCCTGCTAATAAATCTAAATTATTATTTGGCTGTGTACTTCCTGGAAAAACAGGAGCAACCTGAATTGGTTTTAATACAGGTTCGCTAGTTTGCTCTAAATTAACAGGTATGTCAAGTGGTGATGTAGAATCCGATCCCAATAAAGGTGCTGCCGAAATAGAAACCGATTCCGTAGAATTTTCTTTTGGTAGAATTGGTTGAGTCGTTGCTTGTTCGAATCTCTGATCCACCTGGTTTGTTGGTTGACCTGATAATTGTTCGGTTACGACGTCGGGGATTATTGGCTGTTCTGAATCTGACGGCTCTACTTTTTTTTTTATTTCCTCTTGGATTGTAATAATGTATGATTCACCAAAATTATTATATGTTTCAGTAAACATTTCCTCAGTAACAGCTGGATTAACTGATTTATATTGGTTGAATAATGGAATTAATTCTTGATTCATTTTAATTTTTAATTTGTAGGTGTTCTTCTTACTATTCCGACTAATCCTACAGATTCATCTTCTTCGTCTGTAGTTCTTGCTTGATTAAATGATTTTAAGTTTTTAGAAGTTGTAGGCTTCCAAGCATTGTTTTTAGATGCTGTTCCTGATAAGATTGCGTTTTCAACCATTATAGGATCAATATTATACCCTGCTAACCTTACCGCGATATCGCCTCTTGTTGTTTTTTCCTTAAAAGCCATTCTTCCTTGTTCGTCACGACCAACAATTGCGTACTCGGTATGGAATCCTTTATTGTTTGAATTTGGCACTTTATATCCTGCAATATACTCTTTATTATTTAAATTGAAAAGTGTTCCACCTTCAACTAATCTTCCTTTTCCTGTACCGTCTATTTGCATAATTCCACCGGCTTGAGTAATACTTACTTTACTTTGCGGTGTTGCTGCTGATGAAGGATTTGTTCTTAAATCTTTTTTGGCTTGTTCGATCCTTAATCTTTCTAATTCTAATTCTGCAGCAGACTTTTGAACAATATACGAACTTTCTTTTGGTGTGTAAGATTCTAATTTATTAACCCAAGCATCTTTTACTTTTTTGTAGTCTTCTTCATTACTGATAAACTTCTTACCTAGTACCTCATAAGAGAATTGTTTTAGGTATGGATCTTTATTATTTATATCATATCCACCGAATGTTGCATCGAAACTGGTGCTAGCTTCATCCTTCAAAAACTTTGTTCCAGATATTTTAACATTACCTGATTTGTTTTCCTCAAATTTTGAATACATATTAGAAGCTTGTTGCTTGGCAAGATCTTCAATATCTCCGGATAAATCTTTTTCAAATCCTTGTCCTAATCTCATTGCTAAATCTGAAAAATCTTTCCATTCTACAGGATCATCGGGTTTTTGATTCTGATTTGGATATGCTACTAAAGGGTTTCCATTAGCATCAAATTTCATTTTTATCTCCGCATTTTTTAAGGCATTGATAAATTGAAGTGTATCATCACCTTCAAATATTGTTGCGGGGTCAGTTGATAATTTTTCGTTGTAAGATTTAATAAAGTTTGGATCAGACAAATGTTTACTTAGTAGAACTACATTATCAGCTTTAGCTTGTGCCTTTCTGTTTGCTTCTGCCCTCTCGGCGTATGTTAGGTTATAATTGTTTGCAATTCTTCCGGCATAAGCCTTATCCTCCATGGCTTCTTTCACTAGTTTATTAGCTTCATTCTGCAGGTTTGGAATGGTATTGATTGCGTCAACTTTTATATCCTTATTGATATCCATCAATTGTTTACCTTCGTCTTGAAGTCTTTTTATTCTTGCAGCTTCGGCAGCTCTGCCATCTTTTATATAGTTGGTAATTTTGTCATCAATAAAATCAGCCACCTTAAATTCAGATGGTCGTAAAGCTTGAAGTGCTATTGCATTGCCTTTGGGAATTGTAGCCATATTATCCTCTTATTCTATATAAAGAATTATTGTATTTATTAATCAAGTCTTGATAACTTTGCGTAGATGAAGTATTCGTTGGTGCAATTAAATTATTATTTAAATTAGTTGATTTTATTGCTACTGCAGGTGTTCCAAAAATACCTGCTCTTCCAAAATTAGGATTTGAATTATTGTTTGTTGTAGAAGTAGTATTAGATGTTGGAAGTGTAGATACAGCATTTGCAACATTTACGCCTGATTTTATAGTATTATTTAATCCTTGATTATATTCTTGTCTGTAGGTGTTAATTGCATTTCCAATTCCTAACAGATCATTGTTTTCTCTTTGCTCATTCATGTTCTGAACCATTGCCGAACCTTGTGCCGCTAATTGTTGGTTTTGATTATATTGCTGATCTAAACCTGCTGCTATTTGATTGTTAGATTGTATAACGCTATCATAGATAGTTGGCAATCCACCAAGAATTGCTCTTGTTCCCCCTGCTCTCAAAGTGTCTACAGCCGTACCAACCTGATTATTTAAATTCTGTTGTTGTAATTCTGCACCTAACGTAGAGACTTGAAGATTTTCGTAAGGATTCTTCAATTGTTGTCTTTCGTATTCTTCGGCAGCTTTTTTAGCCTCTTTTTCTTTTTTCTTAGCATCTACAGTTTGATATACACTGAGTCCTAATCCTACTGCTGCTACTGCTACTAATGCTATTGGCATATTTATTTAATTTGAATTATTAATTCTGATGTTCGATTCGAAGCTTCTGTGAATCCAATTTCTTTAAAACAATTAACTAAAGTAGTATCTTGAGACCACGTTGCTATAAAATCGAAACCTAGACTATTTGCATACAAAAGTAACTGATGTACAAATATCTTAAGGGTTTGCTCCGAAGGATTTGTCTTTATATAAGATTTATTCCTTGCTATAAAACCAACCTGACAAAGCTTACTATTAGTCTTCCATACAAAACCCATATAAATTCCTTCCCCTGTATTTTCATCCTGCATAATAATTCCTGTATCCGGATACATTGGCTCAGGGATTTTATTTAAACCTTGATGATGAAGCCAATTATTAACCTCGGTTATATCTTCTGGAAGTATCGTTCTAAATTTATCATGTATCATAAGTAACTTTTAATTATTTCTGTCGATGCTGAAGTTATGTAAATTGATTCGTCCGTCATTTTCTCTAATGTGATCTCCATCCATTTTCCTCGAATTGGATCTCCATCAGGTCTATATCCTCCAACATATTTTTTTATTGCAAAAGCAAAACTTCCTACCATTAAACCTATTACATTTGATAAAGTTAGTGAATTTCCATTAATCTCTAAAATTTCATATTCTGTAGTTGAATTTTCTAACATTAAAAAATCTCCAACACTTACATTATTATCAAAACTTCTTCCGAATTCAACGAGGTTTAAATTAATGGATTTTATAATTCCAAGTCCTGCAGAAGTGTTGTATCCTGAAACATTCCTGAAACAGTTTGTATAATAGAAACTTTCTTTCTTTTCATAAAGACTTTCTGTAATTTCACTCTCTGTATAATTAGTTCTAATTTTAGTATTCCAGGGTGTATTACTTTGTAAGAATATTGCCTTGAATACTTTATCACTATCAATTTCTGGGTTTACTACATAAACTACTTTTACGTTTAGTGTTCCTTGTCCTGCAAAATTGCTATAATTTTCGGTTACTTCATTTTGGTAAAGAATTCCTTTATAAGAAACAAATGGTTTTCCATTCATACTAAATAAAAAATCAGATTTATATGTGTAATAATTAACAAATCCTTTTGTCATCAATGAGAATGAAATAGATTTTTCATTATTTAAGCTTACAATATATTCTCCGTGGGCATCATCGTAAACTGCCTGGAAAGAATCATATGTTTCGAGTAATTCAATTCCTTCTTTATGAAAACCTGTTGTTGCTGCATTTAGCTCTTGAACTTCAAATCCTTGCTTTAGTAGGAATCTTGATCTATTTTTATCCACAGCCATAATTGCGTTTCCTGACTTAACTACGCTTTCAGGATTGTAAGAAACTCCATATTCGTAATCTAAGGCTTTATATCCTCCTAATACTTTATCGCTCAATGCTACTGTTTCAATTCCTTGCATATCTGCAATAATGGACTTTTCATAAAATACATCAATGAATTTATTTGTAAGACAAGCAGTAATATTCCCGCCTAAAGAAATCAGTCTTTGGATCTCTCCGTAATTTATTGGTAACGTAATCCAATTCGCTAATGTGGCATTGAATTCCGATAGATTATTTATACCAAGATCATAATTATATATTCCTGAATAAGTAATATCAAACTTTCTATGAACTTGTCTATATCCTTTTATTTCTACTGCATTCGGTCTAAAATCATATCTTAATTTTTTAGCATTAAACTTGTCTTTTATTTTGTAACTTTCGATACCATTGCCCCAACAATAACAATTATGAAATCCTGTATCAAAATAGCCATCTGATCCCGCACCAATATGTTGACCATTCTGTATGCTAAAAGTATTTGGGGTTTCAAAATAAAAATCGCTTTGTAATTCTAAGTTTCTTGTTCTAAATATTATAGGTTTAATTCCTCTAGTTACATTAATATCATTGAATACTTGCACCAATAATCGTCTGTTTCTACCTGAACTTGTTTCATGTGGATTTATCGTATAAGCTTGAATACCGGACGCTTGAACTATATCAATATATTCTCTATTTGTGCCAATCCAAATATCATTTGATCCTGAAGAAATGTTTAAATATGAATATTGAAATTGTTCTATGAGAAGTTCATAAATACTTGGGTAGTTTTTTGAAGCGTACATTTCTTTGACTACTGTAATGCTTCCCATATCTGCAGGATGAGAACCGTCGCCTCTTCCTTTCGTATCTAATGAATAATGGAATCTTATTGATACACGAACTGTATCTCCTTCAAATATTGTCCCGTAGTCGCTTTTCTTAAGTCTAGTTTTATTTAGCGCAGATTCATAATAATCTCCACTCATTCCGTTACCTTGATATCCGCTTGTAGAATCAAATCTTCGTGAATCTGTAGACCCATTTACTGAGTCAATAACACTACCATCACCATTCCATATTTTATAAGACATTGAAACATTTGATGCTCCGTTTCCACTTACAGGAAAAGGGGTGTCTGATTCTATTAATGCATAAGTTCCTTTTATAGTTAGACCATCATTAGTTCCATATTCTTTTACGTCTGAAACCTTATATTCTATTGGTGTTGTTTCTAATGAATCTATTCTTGTAAGAATATCTCCTTTTTTTACTCTATTTAAATTATCTCCGGAAAGAAATAAATATATCTTTGATCCTAATTTTTTAGCAAGTGTAATGTAAAGAATTTCATAAGTTAATTCCTGGGAATTTACTACGAATTTAAATTTGGTAGCCCAAGCAGGTGGTTGATTACTTAATTTTGCCTTGATAGAATTTTTTGTAAACCTTCTTTCGAAGGGAACAAGTATTTCATTTAATTCTTGGTTTTGATTTCCTAAAACAGTTGTGCTTACGTTATAGTCATCATAATATACTATCCCGACTTTATTTGAGAATAAAGAAACTACTGATTCATTATTGTTACCGGTTGGCTGTTCGAATGTTATTTTTAAATCCATTTGGATTTTGGCAGCATCACCTAAATCATATCCCTCTTTATAGTTTCCGAAAAAGACTCTATTTCCTGCTACGTCCTGTGCTTTAGGGAATGTGGGTACATTATTATAAATTAAGTTGGCATCATCCTTTGGTAATACTTTGTAGTTATTAGAATATGTATAAGTAATCTCAGGAAGTAAAATATTATTTCCGTAATTATTATTGTTTGCTTTATTGAATGAAAAAATAAGATAAGTAGAACCTTTATTATGCTCTCTTGCGTAAACTTCAATATCAGTAACATCCTTACCTCCTGAATATACTAATAACTTTACAGCATTAGTTTTGTTTACCATTGCAAGATTCTCTCGCTCAGCGTTTATAGCAAATTGATTAACCTCTTTTGTTTGAAAAGCTACTTTGGAGAAAAATGATAATGAAGAATAATCTCCATCTTTATATTTGAAACGATATGCGAAACTTATAAACTTGTCTTTTCTTGATTCATCATTTAATTTTGGATCATTATAAAGAGTAAGTATTTTAGGCTCTTGGAATGGTGGTTTTTTAGCCAACATAATATCTTCCTCAGTAAATCCGGAAGCGTAATCTTGAAGTCTTGATAGGTTTACGCATCTAATATTTCTCCATACCTCATGTGAGAATATCAACAAGTCTCCAACCTGATTAATGCTAAGTAAAAATTTAAATGGAAAAATTAATTGACCTTGATTCCATCTGATTAAATCAAATCTTAAAACAGTAGTGTCCTGAATTATGACTCTGGAAACTTTTGTCTCTACATCATATTCAATAATTTTAGATTTTCCGTTTGGCTGAGCAAGAAAATAAAAAGATTTATTATTCAATCCTTCATAATGACCAATTACGGTCATTTGTTTATTTTCAGAATAGTTTGAAACTTCCAAACTTCCACGTAAATTTTTTAATGAACCATCGTCACCTTCTCCAATAATACGAAGGTTTTCACTTCGTACATAGTCCTTATTTTCAAGTAATGAATAATGAGTATCACTATCCATTTTTCCTGATGTAAAATTATTTATTACTTTTGCCATTTTATCGCATTAACATTATGGAATAAACATCCTCAGCACTCAAAGCGTTTCTACTTATAGCTACTTTATTTCTTGCATTCTTAAACATATTTTTAAAATATTGAGACTGCTGCATTGTATCCTGACCATTCTCTAAAAGCTTCCATCGAATATAATACATAAGAGGATCTGCCATTTCTTCATCAATAAATATCTGACATTCAGATAAGCTTCCCGCCTGATTTCCGATGTATTCAATTATTACCGACATTCCTTCCAAATCAGAACTAAACTCGAAAAAATCTCCATCCGTACTAATCCAAGAATCCTTATATTTAGCCAAGTCATCTAATAATTGTTTCATTACTTTTGGTAAGTAATATCCATCCCCATGACAAGTTCCGCAATTAATATCACACGTGTTTCCCTTTGAAGGATTACATGTTAAACATTCGTCTACCAATGAATTTTCATCGCAAGTTTCTATCAATGTTCCATCACAATTTAAAAGATAGTGAAAAATTTTATCAGGAATATTTGGGTTACGATTAATTTCAATAGTCCTTCCATCACAATTAATTAAATATGCGCGAACAAATTGGTAGTAGTCGTCCGGTTTTTGAACTTTACAACTAAATGGAATTTCTGTATTAATTCCCTTTAAATTAGAAGCAAAAGATAGATTCAGTTTATTCAATCCCGATTTTGCATATCTATACATTAGATACCTTTCTTTATTTCTAAATATACTATCTGCCGACTGAGATTCTAAAAAAATTTCTTCAACTATATCTTGGATGGTTGTCTTCATAACATTAGCAAAGTGCAACTTTAACGTGTTTAAGATTACATTTGTTATCAAATATAGACATGCAAAATTCAAAAGCAGGCTTTGCTGTACCATTAAGTAAGACTTCAAGACTCTTAGGGGCTTTGGAGATAACAGCGAACAAAATGTATTCATCCAATGCTTATAATGCTGTATTATTAGCTTTAATGGAGTGTGAAGAAGATAATTTAAGTGCTGTACAAAGAAGTTGTCATTCACAATATTTATTTGGCGACGAAAAAAGATTAGCATTAAAAAATTTCTTTTGGAAAACTTATAAAAATGAAGAGGCGATATGTGCATATTTAAATAAAAAAATTAGCATCCGCTATTTTAAGAAGAATAAAAAAAGAGGTGAAAGCGACGTAGATGTTTCAATTAGAAACATTTTAGAAAGCAGAATCGGAATAGATTTATTAATGGATTAACTATGATAGGAAGTCAATCAGCCTTTATTAAGCAAGCCAAAAAAGATATGCCTGATTTTATTAAACAGGCTATTGATGGTTTACTTACTAAGTTGGATTCTAAGATTACATATCCAAGGAAACAAGGCAAGGTGGTAGAGTCTCGACTTTTGAAAGTTGTACAGTCTAGGGAGCAGATATATCTTTCGATTGTTGAATTAATGGATATTATCAATATAGATAAGAGTAATGATTCAAAATATAAGAAAAGAATTATTCAAGGAATGATTACAACGTGGCATGAATTAACCACAATAATCTGTAGAGATATTGGAGAAATAGAAGAGTCTGAATTAGAAGGAGCTGTTTTGTTTGACTCAGAAGATGTTTCTGATGATCATCTTTCATCTATTGCAAAATCAAAAGTTATCGCTTCTAATTTAGCGAAATTAATATTAGATAGAATAGCAATGCTTGATGATCCCGAATCAGTCAATAATGAGAAACAAGAAAAATATGAACTACCAACAATGATAGAAAGATATGCAGTCTGAAAAAAAATATAGAAGAAGTCTACATACTATTTTAAATGATTATATCTCAGAAGATGTAATCGAGGAAGGTAATAAAAAATTGTCATGGAAATACGGATACAATAAAGAATATGATTTAATTATAATTTCAAAAGACGGTACATTAGGTCAGATCGTAGAAATAGAAAATCTCAAAATAGGACTTCCTAAAGCACCTAAACAAGCAAGAGGATATAATCTACAAGCTAAGTTTCAGAAATGGAAACGGTACGATGTACCTAAACAACTTGCTAACTTCGATAAAAACAATACCGACGAATCAAATAAAGATAGTATAATTGTTTCTGTATTCAATAATAATAAATCATTTATTGATGCTGATATCAAGAGAAAGTTTGAAGGTGAATTCATTTATATCGATGGTGAAGTAATTTATATTCCAGGAGGATATTATTTCTTCCTTCAACACTATACTTTAACTGATGGTAAATTTCCGGATTTCAGGATTACACAACGAGATTATTTTATATTTCTAGAAGCTTGTTATGCTGATAATAGATGCTATGGCAGTCTCATGCTAAAAGGAAGAAGATCTTCTTTCACTGTTACTTTGGCAAGTGAAATGCTACGGAGTTCAATCACAAAGAGACAAGGTTATTATCCAATTGTTTCTAAAACTGATGGTGATGCCAAGAATTTATTTACAAAACACATTGTAAGACCATTTCTTAAATTCCCAAAACATCTACAGCCACAAAGAACCGGTGAAGCTAAACCAAAATCTAAATTAGAATTCAACTCCCCTCAGAAGAAAATTACACTTAATAATAAATCTTCCACGGATGATACAGGACTTGATACTTATATAGAGCCATTAGCAACAACAGTCGATGCTTATGATGGATCGGAGGTAACATTATCTGGAAATGACGAGATTGGAAAATTTAAAGGTAATCTCGACATTAATGAGTATTGGGAACAAGCTCACAAAATGACACATGAGGTAGGTTCGGATATTGTAGGAAAAGCAATTTGCGGATCAACAGCCAATCCACCAAATAAAGGGGGAAAGAACTACGAGGAATTTTATACAAACTCAAAGACAAATAACAGAAATGATATTGGTCAAACGAGTACCGGATTATACGCAATATTTATTCCTGCAGATTATTCAACAAGAGGTTTCTTTGATGAATATGGATGGGTAATCTATGATAATCCAGATGGATTAGAAATAGCAAATGAAAGAGGAACAACAGTGACTATTGGTGCAAAACAATATTTAGATTCAAAAGAATCTGCCTGTGCCGGCAATCAAAAGAAACTAAATGCTCAGAAACGTAACAACCCAAGAGTAGACACCGATGCATTCTTAGATGAAGATGCAAGCAGTATGTACGGAACAGAAGGTGTTACCAATCACGCAAACTTCCTAAAGACTTTTGAAAAGAATCCTAAGTACGAATTATTAGTGACAAGATTTGATTTATTTTGGAAGAACGGAATTCAAGATAATCCGGAAGGAGTAGAAATGAAAAGATCAAAAAATGGTAGATTTCAATCTTCATGGATGCCATTAGTTGAATTTAGAAATCAGGTTAACGTAAAAGACGGAGGTAGACGTTGTCCTGTGAATACTGATCTTGGAGCATTCGGTGTCGATCCATATCAATCAGACAGAGCAAAATATGGAACCGGTTCAAATCAGGGATTCGTTGGAGTTACAAAAAATAATGAATTTTTACTTGCGGAGAATGAAAGAAATAAAGTATTTTTATACTATAATCACAGACCGAACACAATTGAAGAAGCAATCGATGATGTAATTAAAGCAATGGTTTATTTTTCTATGCCGGTTTTACCCGAAACTAACAAAGATAAATTAGTGACTACGCTTTATAAAAGAGGTTATAGAGGTTACGTTTTAGAAGATCCGACCAAACTTAAATCAGAATTGTCGAATGATGGTAAAAAGTATGGAGGAATTTATTCTTCACCGGCAACTGTTCCTTATCAGGAAGAATCATTAAAAACCTTTATCTTTGAAAATATTAATGATGATGTAGATGAAGATGATATGAAAATTCCTTATCTAAAATTATTAGAAGAACTCCAAATATACACAGGCGATATTAGGAAGAAATGTGATAGTACCGTGGCTTTACAATTAGCGGTCTTAGCCAATACAACCAAGTATAGAAAGAGACAGCCTAAAACAGAAGAGACAATTACTAACATAGAAATATTTGATTTATTTAAAGTCGCAAATTAATAACATGATAAACAGTTACAATTATCCAAACGAATTAGTTTCCAACGAAGAGAAAGATTCTTTTGACTTTGGGAAAAAGTATGCCGAAGCTATTTGGAGCGAATGGGCAAATAAACTTGACAGAAACAAACAGACATTTAAAGAAAATCGATTGTACGCTGTCGGTAAACAACCCATTGATAGATGTAAGAAAAATATCAAGCGTAGATATATTAGCGACGAATTCCTGCATATAGATTGGGAAGATAAATTAAATCTACTTCCAAGGCTTTTAAGAAAGGTTTACAATAGTGTTGACATGAAGGAGTTTTCACCTTCTGTTTATGCTTTAGATCCAACAGCTAGAGAAGAAAAGTCTGCAAGGAAGAATGAGAAGATGGATTTGTTTTATGCAAAAGACTTCATTCAACAGATGGCTCAAATTAATGGAGGCTTTACAGACATTCCTGCAGAACAAATTCCGGAATCACAAGAACAAGTTGAACTTGAAGAATTAACAGAACAACCATTATCAATTGAGACTGCAGAAGAATTAGTTTTACAATCAGTTTCCCATGAAAATAAATTTAACTCAACACAGAAGAAAGCCTTAAAGGATGCAGTAGAATGCGGACTTGCTGTAGCTGCCGTTGAGACATGTAAAGTCGAAGGAATTAAAATTAGATGGGTAAGACCTGAAAACTTTATTCACTCAAAAACAAATGATCCATATTTTAGCGACTGTAGTTATTTTGGCGAAGAAAGACTAATTACAATATCTCAAATAAAAAATATTGCAAAAGCTTCTAAAATAACTTTGACTGATGACGATATTCAGAAAATGGTAAACGCAACTATTGCTGATGATATTGATGATAATAAAACTTTGATTAGAGTTCTTTATTATAACTTTGAAACATTTCATCAATCTGTATTTAAAAAGAAAGTTGATAGAAAAACAAACGCTGTAAAAATTATAGATAGGACAAGTGACATTGGCACACCAAAGGAATATAAACCTGATCCCAATTACAAATCAGATGTTTCAGAAAAAATAGATTCAAATTGGAATGTTTGGTATGAAGGCATTATGGTGCTTAGTGGCGAAAGAAAAGTAATCAGACATAGATTAATGGATAATATGCCAGAGTATAAAGGAAACATTCTGCCACCATACATCCCATTTGCGCCACGTATTACAGATGAAGGATACAATTCTATTGTAGAAGAAGTTAAAGGAAGAGTAGACTCTATTCAGGAGTTGAGATACAGAATCCTACACCAACGAAATAAACTACGTGGAATTATTTCTGAAATAGATCCGGATATGATCGCGAACATTTCGTTGGGCAATAAAAAACTTACTCCGGAAGAAGTGTTATCATTTTACTTTTCTTTGGATATTGCATTCAGAAAAACATTGGATGAAGACGGAGAGCCAACACAAGGAAATAGAGCATTATCTGAAATACCCACAGGAATTCCTTATGCGCTTCAAGCATTAATGATTCAGTTTGTGGAAGATATAAAATTACTTGATGAATCGTTTGGTTATTTAGGGTTTGATCAGGCTAAGCCAGATAATAAAACATTGTTTGATGTTGAGCCTTACAGATTGTCGGACAACACTCAAATGAAGGATTACAGCGATGCTTTACATACGTGGTCAATATTAGTTTTCCAAGTTGTAAGTTCAAGAATTAATGATATTTTCAAATGGAGTAATATCAGAGACAAGTATATTGATATGATTGGCACAGATGATGTAGAGATTCTGGAAAAATATAAAAATAGATCATCACATTATTTCGGAATATACCAAGACTACGTTCCGACAAGACAAGAGAGAATGGCTTTGATTCAGAATATTAACACTTACGTTACTCAGGGAGTTATAGATCCTTTGGATGGTGAAGAAATTCTGAATATCCGAAACAAGAAAGTTGCACTGAGAACTTTGAGACTTAAAATAGATAAGCGTAAAAAAGAGAATCAGGATTTGGAAATGCAAAAAATTCAGGAAGCCAATAACGGAAATATCCAGGCATCAAGAATTTCTAATGAAGAGAAAAGAATTACAATCCAATTAGAAGCTGATTTAAAACTGAGACAAAAAGAAATTGATTTTAATTCTCAGATGAAAATTTTGGAAGCCGAGGGATTATTAAAACTCCAAACAGAACAAGAAAGAACTTCATTCAAAGCGAGACTAGAACAAATGAGAATGGAATTTGAAGCGACTCAGACTCAGTATAAAAAAGACAGAGACGAGGAAATTAGAATCAAAGGAATCAACGAAAGCGCAAACGATCAAGAGAAACTAATCAAACTTCGTAGAGGGGAAATATCGGATATTAGAGAATCCGAAGTTCCTGAAATGAGTTTATCAAATACAATATAAATTATGAATATTTTAAAAATTAAAGCATTGCAACCAACAGTTTGGAAGCAAAAGATAGAAGAGAAAGTAACGCAGATGGCAGTGGCTAAATCTAAAAAAGGATGTAAAAGCTGTGGTAAGCGATAATAAAAAAACCCTCAACTAATGTTGGGGATTCTGTTTTTAAATATGAAATAATTACTATTGTTTATTCACCATCGCTTCCTGCTTCAACATATTCACATAATTTTGTACCTGATCCATTTGGAGATTTAATCCGCAGATAGCGAGTACGTCAATAAATAAGTTTGGCAGCATTAAATAATGCATATCAATGTCTTGGAAGTCGGTGGCATCCGGATTAAACATTTCAACTCCATTAGCGATTACATAAGTCCATTTCGGCTGTTTAAGCTTTCGGAAGTATGTAATATCAACTTTATTTTTAGCCGGCAATAATTTGAGTGTAGAATCATTTAAAGTATAAATAGGACTGCATATTGTGGGCTCAAATTTATTTGACCTCTTTAGGATATTGAAAATCTTTAAATCAGTTTTCTCGAATTCTACATCATCATCAAAAACAGAATCAATCAAATTCACTTCTTCCGGCATTGTACCGATTCCATTAGTCAGATCAAACTCTTTTTCATTTATATAGAATTCAAGAACCTGCTTCAAATTAAATACTTCATCACCATATCCTGCAGAATCTTGGAAACGCATTTTACGGTAGCTTAGCTTTCGGAAGTTACCATAAATCTCTGCGTAGTTTTTAGACATTGCCTGGAACAAAGCTGAATTATATTCAGATGGAGAAATTTTCCCCATCTGATTTTTATTTAAAGCTGTGTTTATGATGTTATAAAGTATATTAATCATTACTCACCTGTTTTTTTACTGTCAAGATATTCAACCATCTTCTCTTTACGGTTGATTTCTACATATTCTTCAACATCGTATCCTTTTTGTTTTGCAAACTCTTTCATGTCTACAAGCTTATCTGGATATTCATTTACATCTTCCTCGTCATTATTATCTTCTCCTGCTTCTTCATTTAATACTTTCGAATTTTTCGATGTCGCTTTATCAATCATCTTTTGACCTATCATCTGTTTTACAGTAGCTCCTTCCTGAGTTGTTGCATATTCAGTGATAGCATCAATAGGTTTCATACCAACTGTAACACTGATTATTTCTGCTCCACCATGCTTGTCTCCCCAAGAAACTTTAGTTCCAGATTGATCTTCTTTAATAATTCCTTTTGCGAAAGCGAGAGCCCACCATGTAGAAGAAGAGCTTTTCTCTTTATCTAAAAGTTTTTCGATTGTATCGGCTTCGTTATTAGCTTTAGCTAACAACTGCATTTTAAGACCATCGTAGCTTCCTTCATCTTTTACCATATTCAGTGCTTTCTGACCAAATACTTGATACCCTAACCCTAATAATTCTTCGTTGTTTAAATTAGAAACTTTTAGTACCGTGTTGACGTTAGCCATAACACTTTCTAAAGCTTTTTTATTTTCTTGAGCCTGATCGTATATTTTTATTTTTGTTCCGAAGTAAGGTTTTGATTCAAGCCACTTTTGAGTAGTAGCATCTGAAATCACCATCTTTTGTGTACCAACTCTGAATCGATTGATTACTGCATTTGGTCTTTGTTTTTTTACATTTAAAGTAGAGTCACCTTTGACAAGTCGCCATGTTTCCATAGTACCTTGATCATCTACAATTACTTCATGTTCGGGTTTAAGAACCATATTAACCAATGATTTGTCGAACATATAAATTACGCTTTTTGCTTTTGCCATTTTGTTTTATGAATTTGTTAAAATAAAAGTACCCCTACGGAAATATTATTCCGCAGAGGTACAAAAAATAATACTAGACTACGGTGTTACTTCTGCAACATTTACTCCAATAATCCATTTTTCAGGATGGAATAAGGCGATGCTCATTTTGTTTACATAATCAATCTTATGATTTCCGCAAGACTGTTCTCCGCTTTCAACTCTCATGAATTTATACGGTCTATTGTTTAAGTCTTTAAACCAAACTAGTTGTAAGTAACCTACTTTAGTTTTTACACCATTCATTACTCTTGTAAGATTTCCTTCCGGAATAATTACATAGTGATATCTTGCTGCAAGATTTTCAGAAAGAGAATTTAATGCTGACCACTCTTTGAAAATTAATGTAACACCATTAACTTTAAGTCCTCCAAATCCGATGTAGAACATTTGATTTGTATGATCTACGAATGGATCAAATTGCAACTGAGTAAAGTTAGGAATCAACTCATTAATCTTAGCCATTTGGTCATCACTACATCTAAGAGTTGCATATTTAATACCTTCTCTTTTTAGATATTTAGCAATTTCTGTCAAGTCTGCGAAAGATTCAATCATTCCTTCAAACTTTAATGCTCTTTCATCAAGGATTGGGAAGATCCCATTCAAACCTCTAGCTACTTTTCCGGAAGCTGTAGCTTGTGCTGCAGTTAATCTTCTTCCGAAAGCCATCTGCCATTCAGCTCTTTCAAGTAAAGACATTTGTGCTTGTTGTAATCTTTCGTCAACTGTAACGAAATCACCGTTTCCTACTTCTAAAAGATTATATGCTCCACCTCCTTCATTAGCGATTGTTTCATCACAATATTCTGTACACTGACCATCTTTGAACATCGAGTTCTCTCTGGTTGGTGCATACGTTTTATAACCGATACAAGGCGCACACTCGCAATGATCCAAGTTGTAACCGTAGAAGAAAATATCTAAATCAGTTGTTCCAATAGTCCATGCTGTAGCTCCTTCTCCAATCCACTTAGCAGTGAATGATTGATGATCGGCAGCGATTGCTGTAATCTCTCCGTGATTCATTTCGCCGGCAGAGTCAACAACCATAAAGTTCATTCCAACCTCTGCGATGATCTGAGCATTCGCAGGTCTATTAGAATCAATATCATAAGTATCTTCAGGGATAGCAGAAGTATTCAAAGTGAACACGTTTGCAGCTCTTGTAATAAGCCCTTTACCGGTAATACTATTTACTGAGAAATTATTATCTTCTTCTTTCCAGATGATCTGATCGGTAGATACCGCCATTTCTCTTCCCTGGATCATTAACTGAGCCATTAAAGAAGTATCATCCATTTTCTCTGCCACATATCTCCCTAGATATTCAGGCTTCCATAAACCGGTGATTTCAAGTTCTGAGATTAGAGGTCTTTGTTCCTCTTCGATTTGACTAACGAAATATTTTTCTGGTTGAGTCGTAATTGCTATTGCCATTTTTTCTTTGTTTAAATTTTTAAATTAAATTAAAAACCACCTCTCTTGTTGCTGAATATTTTGTCTACAACATCCCCTCTTTCTGCAGATTGTGGAACAGATCTTGTCGTCGCATCATCCAATGTAATATTTCTTCTTGCTTTATCAGTTTTAGCTATATAATTATTTACAGCTTGTTCCTTTATAAAATCAACCAATGGTTGGCGAGTTTTAGGATTTGCCCATAAAGCATTCTCTTTAATAAAACCTTTCGCATCTTTAATGTTTCCGGTTTCATCGAAATATTCATTTCCGATCTTCGAAATATCCTCAGCACCTTTTCTCATTTCCGTTTTGAAATTTTCATCCGGAACAAATGAAATAGTTTTGCCGTCAATTTCCAAATCAATCTTATCTAATTGGGGTAAAGCTTCGTAAATTTTAGTCAGATAATTTTGTGTGTACTCTTGGTGTTTAACCTGAGCATCCTCAATGAATTTTTCGATTGAAGGGATTTCTGAAGGCTGAGCCTCCTGAGTAGGTTGATTGTCACCGTCAAAGTTTAATTCACTTTTAACGAAGTCTTCATGCCATTCTCTAGCATTCTGAATCATCCTCTCTCGATCTCCTTTCTTTTTTAACTCTTCCAAGTTATCTTTGTCATCGTCGAATTCCGGATCAAAATCTGGATCTTGTTCTTTCAACTCTAGTTGTTTTAAAGCATACTCGATTTCGGATTTAGTCTTTCCTTCTTTTTCAGAAAGATATGACCTTAGTAAATCTTCTTCTTTCAACTGCTCAACCGGAGTCGTTAAAGCTTTGTAATCATCAATAGATTTCTCTGGGTACTTCTTGAAGTAAGAATTCATTTTAGCAACTTCTTCATTTGCAAATTGGATTACTTGATTTTCCTCAGTTCGAACTATTGGTTCTTGATTGGTTGTAGACTGCGTATCTGCAATCTGGGTAGTTTCTTGTGTTTGTTCTTGCGTCGTCTCGGCAGCAGTTGTTTCTGCTACAATCGGAGTTTCGGGAGTCACCTCCGGAGTCTGCATATTCGTAGTGGATTCTTCCCTCTCTGACTTAATGCCGTATTCGTCTAATATGCTCATATGTCTTGTATATTTTGAAACAAAAATATGTATAAGTGAAGTTTTTTAAAGGTTTGCTAAAATTTATCACATTGTATTTGGATTATATACATAGATTGTATATATTTGTCATATGATAATCGGCAAAAAGAAATGCTTAGACTGCAATAAACCTTATATTTTCAGTAAAGGACTTTGTCAATATTGTTGGAAAATGAAATTTGGAAAACCGATTAAGAAAGTTTCAAGTTCTATGCAACAGACTTTACATGAATATAAGCCAGAAAGAAAAGATTTCTTAGAAGCGAATCCATTTTGTCAAGTCAAATTAGACGGTTGCACTAATTATTCAACTTGTATTCATCATATGAAATCTAAACATAGCAAAGAATTATACCTTGATAAGAAATTCTGGATGGCAAGTTGTATAAAATGTAATGGACGTATAGAGGAAATTGGGGCTCAGGCTTATGAACTTGGATTAAAAATAAAACATAACAGCAAATAAAATGGTAAGAAATTACAAAAAAAAACCAGTAATCGTAGAAGCTATTCAATTCAATGGTAACTCAAACAGATCAGATGTTGAAAAATTTGTGGGCAAAGAATTGAAAGCAGAACTCCAAAGTGAAACGGCTTATGTCGCAGGACAAGGCGCACCTATTTTTAGTTTGTTCATTGAAACAAAAGAAGGATTTATGAAAGCTATGCAAAATGACTATATCATTAAAGAAGCTTTCCCAACAGGAGATAGAGATTTTTATCCTTGCAAACCAGAAATTTTTGAACAGACTTACGAAGAATTAGATTAATGACATTAATAAAATTATCAATATTTTTTGGCGCACTAACAATCGCAATGGCTATCGAATCGATAACAGAATACATTAAGAATAAATTTTAAATAATACTATGGAAGAAAAAGTAATCTCACTAAACGCTTTAAAAGATCTAAAGCAAAAAGCAATCTCTAAAACAACAGAAGCAATTCAATTCGCTAAATGGAAAGATACCAGAAGGTTTGAATTCGAAAAATGGTGGGAAGAAAGAAAAATGCTTTTCGATGACTGCGAAGAAGTGAATTCTCTCATGAGGCAATATGCACACTACGACAATGCGAGATATTAAAAACAAAATTTGGGAAATATTTGAAAGCTATTTAATTTACTTAGGTCACAATTTTGCCTTTATAAAAGATGAAGAGCTCAACGAACAAATCTCCCACCGAAAAGAACAATGCAAAGTATGTGAGTTAAATCGTAATGGTTGGTGCTCAAAGAAAAGAATTGTGATCATAGAAGTCGATGGTAAATATACTTCAAAGAGAGGTTGCGGGTGCTATTTGGCGGGAAAATATTTTTCAGGATATCATGCAGGAATTTGTCCGCTAAAAAAATGGAAGAAATAATATGGGCAGAAAGAAAATAGATATGATCGGTAAAAAATTTGGGAAAATATTAGTTTTAGAAAATATTGAAAATAAAACAATAAATGACTCATCTAAAGTAAAGTGCTTATGTGATTGCGGAAACATAAAAAGCATTCGATCATTACTTCTTAGGAAAGGAATATATACTGACTGCGGCTGTGTAAGAATTAGAAGAAATTCTTTTCTCAAACATGAGTTATTTGTAACGTGGAAAGATATGAATTCTAGATGTTATTATCCTAAAGCACAATATTATAAAAATTATGGAGGTAGAGGAATCAAAGTTTGTGATAGATGGAGAAATAAAATCAATGGTCTAGAAAACTTTATAAACGACATGGGAGACAGACCTAAAGGATATTCATTAGATAGAAAAGACAACAATAAAGATTACTCACCAAGAAACTGCAGGTGGGCTACAAACACTCAACAATGTAGAAATAGAACCAATAATAGATTGTTTGAATATAAAGGAGTTTCAAGAAGTATTGCAGAATGGTGTGAAATTTATAAAATAAAATATAGTTCATTTTATAGCAGAACAGTCAGAGGATGGAGTATTGAAAAAATATTAGAAACACCAATAAAAAAAATAATATAATAAAAAATGACAAATAAAGATTTTGAATCAATAAACATTTTAAGAGATAAATGTTATGAAGCTTCTAAAAACGCAGGTTGGCATACAAATTTAGAAACAGGAAAATTAAAAGATAGAAATAAAGCAGAAATGATTTGCCTTATTCACTCTGAATTATCTGAAGCAATGGAAGGCGAAAGAAAAGGATTGATGGATGATCATCTACCACACAGGTTAATGGCTGAAGTCGAAATGGCAGATGCTATTATAAGAATAATGGATTATTGTGGAAGATGGAATTATGATATTTCCGGAGCTATAAAAGAAAAGATGGAGTACAATAAAAATAGATCCGATCATAAATTAGAAAACAGATCGAAGGAAGGAGGTAAAACATTTTAAAATAAAAAACCAAACCATTGACTAAGAATCTACATACTGCAAAATTATTTCCTTATATTTTAGATGCTCCCATAAATATACAACGCAAGTTCTATAATTTTCATGGAGAAGAATCTTTAAATAAGTTTTACAACGAATATGGCAATAGTTCTTTTATGGGATTTCTTTTTTACGATAACAAAGTATTATGCTATAATATCGAGATTTATTCTTCAGTCGATGAAACTTCGAGATATTTAGACATAACGAAATTATTCAACTCATTTTTAAAAGAATATAATATCTTTCATTTATGCTATTTATTTCACAGAGCATTATTTAAATATTATAGAGAAAATTGCCTTACGGAGAAAGTATTACCGTACGTGCGATATCAGAACGATAAAAATCTAAAACCTAAATTTATTTATGCAATCCAGAAACACAGAGGTCGGCATAGGCTTTTTACTGAAAGTAGAAGAGGTGAAAATAATGCCGAATGGTATAGAATTATTCTTCGAGCCCTTGCTAAAGACAGTGCTTGTATCGAGCTTAGACAGTATCTCAACCAAAGACCATGCCTCTTTCGTACTGTGTATCAAACCTTACCAAAAGTCAATACTGTTAGCTACGAATCTAAACCATCCAAAAATATACGCCAACAGATTGAACAGCGAAAAAGGCATCATAAAAGAAATATATTCCAAAGGAGAAGATTTCGCAGAAGTAATACAAATTTTAAATAAAAATACACAATAATGTACAATGGAAAACTTCGTTGGTATATCGAAAAAGAGAAGTGGAAATGTAAACACATAGACCTATTTCAAATAATCGAGACTAAAAACGGTAAAAGAAAAAATCACTACAACTATCAATCTGGAATTACAAAAAGGATTTGGGATGCATTAATCGAAGATATGCAAAAGTACGGAATTAATAAAAGTGAGATTCCTAGAATTTTAAGCAGTTGTGGATTAACAGCAGCCTCTATAGAAAAAAAGATGGAAGGTCGTGAAGAAACACATCTTTACGAATTAGATCACATTTTAAGAGCAGCAGATTATTCTTTAGTATTTAACCAAACAGAAAAAGAAATTTTCAGGGTAATGAGATACTTGCCGGTTTATCAGGTTACTGAAGAATTAGATCGGGTAATAGTAAAGAGAAATACTTATCCAAAAATGCATATTAATTTCAATCCAAATGATTTAAGTGATTTAGAAATTGACTTTGGAAAAGAGAAGTTAATTAGCAAAATTGGCAGGTATAAATTAATGGATTTTGTTGTTCCTACAATGATGCAGTATTTCAATGAAAAGGACGAGAAAACTAATGACAAAATAAAGAAAGCAATCAGAAAAGAAATTAATAAACAGTGGCTCAACGAGGATATCATTATTAAAAACCAAAACAAATTAAAACAATAATTATGTCATTAGAATTAAAAGGAACAATTAAAAAGATAGGGGATATTCAAACATTCGCTTCTGGATTTCAAAAGAGGGAATTTGTTTTACTCACCTCTGAACAATTCCCTCAACCAATTATGATCGAGTTGCTACAAGATAAAGTGGATATTATAGATCCTTTCAAAGTGGGTGACGAAGTAGAAATCGGAATAAATTTACGAGGGCGTCAATGGTCACCACCTAATGGCGCAGAAGATAAATATTTTAATACAATTTTGGCTTGGAAAATCACCCGACCCGCAAATACAAATAATAACATTCCACAAGGAACACCTGAACAAGCGTTTGAAAATCCTTTTGCAGAGGACTCAGATGACGACTCGCTTCCATTCTGAGTTTCAAATACGATAGAAACTTTTAATAGTGAAGGATTTCAGGTTAAATTAATTTCATTAAATAATAACCATTTTGAATAATTTTTATATATTTGTAAAAATAATTTAAGATGGTTATTAAAAAATGTTTCAAATGTTTACAAGAAAAACCTTTGTCAGAATATTACAGACACTCTCAAATGGCTGATGGACATTTAAACAAATGCAAAACTTGCAATAGAAAAGATGTTAAAGAACGAGAAGAGATTCTTAGGCTAAATCCTGAATGGCTAGAAAAAGAGCACGCTAGACATAGGGAAAAATACCATAGATTAAACTATAAAGAAAAACATAAGCCAACTAAAGAAGAAAAGAAATTGGCTATGAAAAATTACTATGATAAATATCCTGAAAAATATAAATCAAAAATTATGTCTAAAAAAGCAAAATGCAAAAAAGGCTTTGAACGACATCATTGGAATTATGATTTAAAATTAGCTACAGATGTTATTATAGTATCAAAATCTGATCACGCGTTATTACATCGGTTTTTAGTTTACGATCAGCCTTTAAAAATGTACAGAGATAAAAATGGGAATTTATTGGATACGAAAGAATCCCACATAAATCTTTTAAATGAAATAAAATTAAATGAAAATAGTAGGTCTTGATCCGGATATTTTAAAAATAGGTTTCTCATCTTATAACAAAGAAACAAAAGAATTACAATACTCAGCAATAAAATTCTTTGATTTGCAACGTTGGCTTGTTGAAAATAAATCAGAAATCACACAAGTTAAGATTGAAGCCGGATGGAAAATTTCTAAATCAGATTTTCATTCTAGTATTCCAAAGAAAAGTCTTTATTCATATTCTGAGGTTCTAAAATACTCAAATATATCTGCAACCATTGGTAAAAAAGTTGGAGCAAACCATGAGGTCGGGAGGAAGATAGAACAGCTTTGTGTCGATCTAGAAATTCCTTACAAGCTTTCATTGCCATTAACAAAAAGATGGAAAGGTGCAGGAGGTAAAATAACCCATGAAGAGATTGTTAATTTACTAAAACCTCTAGGAATTCAAATGCCAAAAAAATCGAACAGCGACGTACGCGATGCAATATTAATCTGCTTATACTAAATCATGGAAAATATATATCAACAATTTGTTATTCAAATGCTTTCAGAAACATTTAAGGAAGAATGGATGAATGATAATGATTGGGATTTATTTCTTTATGAAATTAAAAAAGAAGTAGATTTTAATGAGATAGAAAATGAATTGAAAATTGGAGAATCAAATGGATTTTCTCTGGAAGAACAAAAACAAATAATTAAGAAACTTTTCAAAAAATGAATAAACTATACCTAAAAATAGAACAAAATACAGTCCAAGAATTTGGCAAAGAAAAACAAACATTCTCAATATTATCAGATTTAGCTTTGGTAGAAATGAGTTTTGAAATCGTAGGAAATAAAGTAAAAGTAATTTAAGATGGGAGCATTAGACTTTTTAGAAAACAAAATAGAAGCAAAAGTAAAATTTCCGGTTCCAAAAAAGAAAAAACTAACAGAGAATGTTACATTAAATTATCAGTTGATTACTTTTTTAAGTCAAGATATTGTTCCGACGATTGAGCATTTACAAGAGAAAAAAGTTCTGCCAAAGAATAATTTTTACAAATATCTTCAGAGAGTTTCCATTATGGACTCGGATGATATGTTTACTATCTATGAGCGAAATCAAAGAGCTAAGGAATACAAGAATGATTACGCTTTGGTTGTGGAGTATTTTGGAGGGCTTTCGGCGCAATTATTGTCAGACTATCAAAAATCAAACGACCCTTTTCTGGTAGATTTACTATATGCTATTATAGTTTATGAGTTTATTATGATTAGCTCTCCATTTGTTGTGATTCAGAATGGTGACGTTCCGAATAAGAAGTTATTAGAGGAAATTGAGAAAGAACATAAATCGCTAAAATCGGTTTTCGATAAGAGATTTCAAGCATTAAGCAATACGAAATTCAAGCATGGAATTTACTTTAATCTTTTCAATAAAATAAAATATTGCAGTCAGAAGCAATTTTTAGCATTAGTTGATGGTCAACTCAAATAAATATAGTATATTTGCTATATACAATATTCATTAACAATTTAAATTTAAAACAACATGAAAGATTTACTAGACGAAATCAACAAACAAATCGAAGCATTTCAAACTAATGCTACAAGTCAATTAGAAAAAGGAAACAATGCAGCCGGCGGGAGAGCAAGAAAATCTTCCTTACAACTTACAAAGCTTTTTAAGGAATTTAGAAAAGAATCTCTAAAATCTTAAAAATAACACTAAGCCAAATCCCTCTATTAATTTGGAGGGATTTTTTTAATTTAAAAAACTAAATAAAATGGATATTATAGAAATAATACTAATTACATTAATTACTGGACTAGTCTGTTTACTACTGATTAAGGTATTAAATATTCATATCTATACTCATAATTACAAAAAAGATTATGAACGAACTATCGACGCTTACTCAGATTTACTTATACAATATAATAAATTAAAACAAAAAACTACATTCTAATGAATCTATTATTCCACGATCAGTCATTAGATAAAGAAATGCTTGAGAAATTCTTTACAGCATTAAATTCGAAAGAAAAGTTAATAACAATTTACATATCCTCGGATGGAGGTTTGGTTTCGGTTTTAGACACAATGCTTCATGCTATAAATCTAGATCCCAAAAGATTTAAAGTAGTTGGCTACGATGAATTATGTTCTTGTGGATTTGAGTTTTATATTAAAGTGAATTGCCAGAAAACACTTATTCCAGGATGTATTGGAATGTATCACCAAAGTACAAATAAGATATTCTTGGACGATAAAGGAAAACCTTCCTACTTTGATGGTGAGGCATATCTAAAAAGAAAGAAAAAAACCTTTTATCCGGAATTAATCAAATTCATGGAGATATGTGAATTTACTAAAAAAGAATCTAAGAAAATAAAGAAAGGTCACGATGTTTATTTTCAATACGACCGGTTCAAAGAAATAGAAAACGCTTACACTAAAAATATACAGCTATGAGTTTAAATGAGAAATATACGCAGGAAGAATTAGATGCTATTCCACCATTTACAGGATTTCATCATAATAAAACTAAGCAAGATCTAATTAATGAAGCAAGTGATCGTTTGAGGAATTGTGATAATCTAGATGGGTTAGTTTTCAAAAAGGCAAAATCTAAAAAAAGTACTGAGCCTAGTTTATTTTTATTAGATGAAATAGGTCAGATGAAAATTCAAACTCCTTGTTATGATGCTCCACCAATTCCTTTAAATTATAAGGATGAAGTAAGCCCATTCGGAAGAGTTAATCTATGGGATTTTGAACCATTAACCAAACCTGGGATTAAATTTGATTATCCAGCAATTAATAAAGATATTGCTGAGGCTTTCGATTTGGTAGTAGAAAAATTTAAGAACGAAAATCAGCCCCGCGATGTAATTCATAATATCGTAGATAAAATTCATGAAAGAAAATTATCTGGCAAAGAATGCGAAGTGGCTATTATGAGTTATTCAGATTACCATGCATTACAATCAATGCATGATTTCAAAATACATTCAGTTTGGATCGCAGGATATTTATTAAAAATCCACCCAAGCCCAAATTTAAAAGACGGAGAAATTGAAATTTATTAAAAAACATTTGTTTTTAATAAACATATTATATATATTTGTATCAATGTTATCATTAAGACATAATGGTTTTTTTATAGTTAATTTGAGCCTGTATCAATTATGGTGTAGGCTTTTTTAAAACGGAATTTATAGCTCAGTAGGTAGAGTGCTTCAGAAATGATCCTGAAAAGGACATTCGAAAAGAATGTGAGGTCGGAGGTTCGAGCCCTTCTAAATTCCCAAATTTTTACTTTTCATTTCGTGAATGGTTTAATTGTTTTCATTATTATTTTAGTTTTTTAGTGGTTAATTCACCGGTCAACTATGATCGGTGTTTTTTGTGTTATTATATTTAGTAACTTTAGAAAAACAATTACATATGAAAACGAATCATACTATAGATTATTTCAACGCAGTATCTAATGAAATTTTTGAAGTTCTCGCGGATATAAAGTATTCGGTCAGGTATTTTGAAATAAGCCAAGAAAAGATGTTCATTGGCTTTTCAATTGATACAGAATACTTCGCTGCCCAGATTACTATTCTGACTCCGGATAATCCCCGATACAAAAGAGATAAAATGTGTAATATGCAATTGTATGATCGTGAGGATGAAAACCTGGAAGAAGTTATCTATGAATCCGTGGGCAAATGTATTGAGGAGACTCTTTTATATTTAATGGACGAAGATATTTATAAGTCTGTTACTCAGCCAAAATATCACCTAAACTAAAATCACCACTCGGATTGAATGGTGATATGAAAAAAATCTTCTAGTGTGCTTATTTTAGAGGCAAGAAAAGTATATTATTTTATACGCTTTCCATATTTTACAATCGCTTCAGTAAATGATATATTTTCAGCTTCTAAATCAACAGAAATAGAATTTGATTCATCTGGCTCTTCTTCGCCTTCTACTTTTGAAAATCCACAACCTACAACCTGAAGAATTAATGTAGAGGGGTAGTCGTTATCTACCGTACTTTCAATTGCCTTGTCAAGCGTATCGTAGATTTTAACTAATCCATTTTTATCTTTTTCAAAATCCAGAAAGTCTACATCTTTACAAACGACATGCTTTCCTGTAAGATTAGTTTTTTTATAAATCTCTTTTTCAAAAACAAATTCAAATTTAGCTTTTGACATTTCGTTAGCTTCTTTTTCTTTGCCTTGTTCATCCAAATAATCAGATCGCATCTGAATTAATTCTTGGAAGTTTTCTTTAATCTCTGCAGAAGTTTTTCCTACAGTTGTCATTCCGTCAATTTCTTTGCAATATGCAGAATATCCGGTTGAAGTCTTTTCTAAAATTACTGTTAATTTCATAAGTATTTATTTGTTATTTGTAATGTGATCCATTTCCAGAATTCCAATCATCATCTAAATTTATCAATCGTAATCCTTTAATGTACGATCTGTAATTTATGAATACTGATTTTTTGTTTTGAGGATCTTGATCAGCAATTTCATTTTGCCAATCTAAAATTAATTCTGCAGGCTGATCAGTTTCTATATCTAATATTATATCTGTGAGGCTAAAAAAGTAATCCCCAAAACAAGCTACTCCACCTATTTCATCAGCAACCCAAAACTCAAAATACATTTCTTGTTTTTTACAGAAGTATTCGATATAATCTGCGCAGGCTTTTTCAAAGTTTTGTTTTAGGATTTCTTTATTCATTTATTATTTTCAATTTATCAGTCTCAACTTCAAACTCTTTATCACCATCAGATACCGTGGTAAAATTCCTTAAAGCTCTTTGGGTTACGACAATTACCTCTTTTCCATTAAAGTCCATTTTTGAGCCTGATTCCAATCGTATTCCGGATATTCCTTCTCCACCTAGAATGTTATTTCCAAATCCTTTTGGTTTGTTGCGGAGATATTTTGCATTTCTCATTTGTTTTCGATTTGAAGTTTATCGTATTCCTCTCTGTTTATTAATAGTAAAACAGGAATTAATTTGTCAGATTCTAAATCGAAAACAATATTTCCTGGAACTCCCATTGTAACTTGTGTTCCTTTTTTACTGAAGTTTGCAGAAATAAAAGTCGGACATACCTGAATATTTTCCGTATTATTTTCTGTGTCTTGAATATTCATCTGATCGATGATTTCAAAAAATCTTTTCTTTGCCATAACTTAATTTTTTGCGATTACTTTAGTCTTGGCTGCTTCCAAGGATTTTAGTTTCTTTTCGTATTCATTGTCTCCGTAGATGGTGTCATCCGTTTTACTCCAATTAATTTTAATTTCTTCGAGTGTCATATTTTTTTTATTTAATCATTGATATTGCACTATTTATTATCGCTCTTAATTGATCATAAGCCATATCTATATTGATTCGATCACCTGTTGATAATAATATTTCGCTATCACAATAAATCGCTACTACATATCTAATATTGATCTTTATTTCATTTCCACTTATGTCTCTAAATGTTATCATATTATTAGTATTTATTAATTGGTAATTCTTGTCCGCACGAAATGAAAAAAAGATTCTGTAAATTATGCAAAGTGTCATCGAGTCCGAATTCTAATAATTTATCGTCGATGTAATAAGATATTTGAATATCATTTTGGTCGGATTTACTTTCAGAAAATATTATTTCAAAACTACTAGATCCATCAATTGCATTCTCCATTAAGAACTGGTGCTCTATCCAATATTCTTTTTCAACAATCGATTTATTAAATCCAAATTCAAAACCCCAATCGATATATTTTTCAATGTTTTCTTTGGTGAGGGGAATGGCTTCATAAGAAGCAATACCTTGTATTAGATTTACTAATTGACTAGGCTTTAATGTTGTTGACTTTCCTCTATCTAAGATTAAATTTCCAAGTCTTAGTTCTTTTTGTAGTTCGCTCATGGTTTTAATTTTAGTATTTCGTCAACTTCATTTTCTTTAAAGTCTCTTGTGGTTTCATATCCTTTGGCGATTCCATATTCCAGAACTTTTATCACCTGATTCTTAGTCATCGGTTTTCCGTTGTGCTCAAATACCTTCCAACTTTTTTCGATGGCTTTTAATGAGCCTTTTAAATCTGCGTGCATAATATTGTTTTTAGTTTTTAAAAACCCTAGCACAGCTAATGCTAATACTAGGGAATCAAAAATCATCAATGGAAACTGAATTTTATCTGTAACTTAAATTACTAAATGTTTTTCCGGATTCTGTCATGATGTAATAAGCCGTATCTTTATATAACGGAATCATATCTCCCATGAAATCAAGAATTGCATAAACATTTTTAGTATGCTCATCGGAATTTTCATCTAAATCAGCAACATGCGATTTCCCAAAAAGCATTCTAAAATTACCAGAAAACTCATTATAATTTGAATTTCTGTCAATTAATGAATAAATATTCCCGATTAATTGATTTGTTTGTTTTTGGTTTGAATCAACCATTCTAAGTGTGTACATAAGTGTGTGTATTTGTTTGTGAGGTAAATTTAGTAAATGTATTTGATATACACAAATTAATCATCTATATTTCATGTGTTTATTTAATTCTGGAAGGGTTGCATTTATTAATCCTTTGGCAATTTCGGCAGCTATTCCATCGTAAACAATTTTTAAAGCAATATTTATTGATGGCTCTCCGAGTGGGTTCTTCATTTGTTCTTCATGCCAATCCTCGTCGCTCACAAAAGTCTTTACTTTAAACTCTGAACCATTGAGCCCAAACTTATAATAAACTTCAAATCCTCCATCCATTTGATCTTCTCTAAACCAGAATGCTACGGCATTAAGATATGTTTGATTTATCCTAACTGAGTAACAAAGATTTTCTTTTGCTTTTTCTTGGAACTCGTTTAGTAATTTTATAGATTCATCAGTGGCAGCTTTGTGTTCGTTTACACTAACTGATTTTTCGTATGGTACATAATCTCTTTGTCTAATCATAATTAATTCTTTGAAAATGTTTGTAGATCCGATTTAATAAATTTATTGGTTTCAATTCCAATTGTGTCGTATTGGAAAATTGTGGTTATGCCAAACCATTCGCAGATTCGTTTTATCTGTGCGTCGTAATCTTTTTCCTTTATGGATTTATCGTAGAATCCTAATACTCTAAAACTTTTATAATCAAATTTTTCAAGCAGGTATTCTATTTCTCGTGGTGTTGCCATAACTATAATTTTATACGATCTTTAAATCTCCAATACCAACCGCCATACCATCCAGAAATTCTTTCGTCATTTAAATCTTGACTAAATTCTTCAAATGATTTATAGCTTATTGGCTTCACATTTTTACAATCAATTATTTTTGTTGTTGACACATTTAAAATTGGATAAAATTTCCAACCTTCGTTTTTGATTTGTCCGGCATCTATTGATAGATCATATTTTAATGCAATTTGTGTAATCACATAATCCATGTAAATTTTTAGTTTTTCATATTGTTTCATAAATATATTATTTTAATCTCTATTTTTTGTTTTTTACATTTTGGGCATTCATAAACAGTAAATCTTTTTTTATAACAATCATAAACAGGATCTCCTTACCATCTTTCGTATATATCTTTAATTTGATACCTGTGGCTGCAAAATAGTTTTTTAAAGAAATTTAGCATAACTAAATTGGGTTTTCGTTTAATTTATTATCAAAATTGATAAATAGTATTTTTCCTCTTGGCTTGCCGTAGTCATCAGTACCTTCATCTTCCTGAGAGAAGTAATCCTCCACTTGAAAGTTTTCTTCGGATAATGAGTAGTTCATATAATACGTGTCGTCCGTTGTCGTGTCTAATAATCCTACCGGCATATCATCCGGTAAATTGTTCTTCTCAATGAAGTTTTTTAAATCTTTGATTGTATACATAATAATTGTCTTGTTTTAAATAGTATTTAATGTTACCGTATTTCCTTCCGACTGAATCTCTATCAAATCTAATCTCATAAAGTAATCTGGATTATTTTCAACATGGTCAGCCCATAAAAAAGGATCTTTTTGTTGGTGTAAAATCTTTTTGTACACATCTGCTCGTTCTACAACAAAACTTTGATTGGACGGCATACTTAATGGATAGTTTCCTTCTATCGGATAATGGTAAATGATATCGTCTTCCTGAAAATAATCAGGCAATGCGGGATATCGTTTTAGTATTTTATATGCTTTCATAATTTTAAATTAATGCTGAATATATTCTGTAAATCATAAATGCGCCAAATAGAATTATTGAAATTCCATAGAAGTATAATATCGATTCATATTTTGTTAGTTTCATTCTTCTATTTCTTTATAATCCATAATTGTTACTACATTTCCATATAAATCATAAGCTTTTTGAATAGCATCATATTCATTGTTTGCTTCGATTATAAATTCTATTGGACTTCTCTTAGAAGTAAATTTATACTTTTTCATTTTAAAGTGATCTTTGTTTATGTAAAACTGTTTTGATAACTAAATTATCCTCGTCGTCATATTCGTAACAATCCTCGCAATAATGCTTGTCGCCTTCTTCGATCCAATTGGATTCCATTGCCTGCTCTTTTGCGTATCCTTCGTCGCCCCAACAAGAAAACTCTTGATCTTTCCCATTGTCTACTCCACAGTTATCACATACTACCGTGAACATTTCTACTTTTTTTACTGACATAATTTTAGTTTTTAATTTCTTCAAAATAATCATTTATAAACGAAGCTCCTAGACCTATTGTAGTTTGGGAACTTAATGATTCAATCATTATATCCTGACTGTCAATGCCTTTAAAAACTCCTGTATAGGTTTCTCCGTTACATAGATTCAGCATAACAACTTTATCTACCTCACAGTCATCAATTTCATAATCTTCTTTCAACTGCATTTCAATCGTTCTCTTTCCATCTTTGAATTCTATTTCAAATTCGGCTGTTATTGTTTTCATTTTTTATATCCTAATCGTTTAGCGGTGTTATGAAGTATAGATGCTAATTGATCACTCATATTAAATCTTTCCTGATTAATCTTAATGGAATTATAAATATCACCATCATTATGTCTTTCGGTTGCTGCCTTCCAATCAAAAAACATTTCTATCAGATCGAATAAATCAAATCCATCAATACCGTTTTCGTAATGTTCTGGATGATGACTGTTATTTTTATAATGATGATCAAGTGCTTTTTTTAAACCAATTAAATAACCTTTGTATTCTTCACTACCATAAGTGCAAGACGCTAATTTGGGAGTGTATTCATCAAAAAGTTCTTTCTCTGGACTTTCTAATTTAGAATTATCATGCACGTTAGCTCTTAGTATTAAACCAATAGAAGCCTCTGTTAATAATTGTGCTACTCTTTTTATGTGAAGTAGTGTATCCGATTTACTGTCGTAATTTCCCATGTTTTATTTCGTTTTAATCATTATACTACCGTTAGGTAGATTTTTTATTTTAAATATCATCTTCATCAATTTTTCCTGTCTCAACATCCCAACACCAATATTTTACTCCCTCATTAGTCCAACCGTATTTTTTTCCATGAGTTAAAAGCCATTCTTCTGCTTCATCAAAAGAATTAAATTTCATAATCAAAACGTTGCCATTGCCATCTTCAAGAAATCTTTTCCATCCGAAATCTATAAATGAAAATTCGTACATAATTTATTTTGTTTTAAGTTAATTTAGATAAAGACATACGAGCCATCCTCGTCGCTCATAAATAAAAACAGTCCATAAACATGATGATACATTTTATTGACCTTCTTCAATGTAGTTTCAACCATAGCTTCCCCAAGACTATCGTAAAGATAAAGCGTGCCATTCTTTCCGATTTTACCACCGACTAAATGATTCTTACCTTCATCTGAAAACCTCACATTTAAAAGCACCGGAAGATATTCTACTCCCTCGCCCATAGGAACATAACTTAATACCGAATTAGGAAGTTTCTTTCCTAGATGATTATAGTATAGGCTGTCAATGTAGTAAGGCAATCCATCGTCCTGCAGCCATTTAGAAAGCTGACCTACAACATTTCCTGTTTTGCTTTTTTCTAATCTTTCCTCAGTAATGAAATTTTTTAAATTACAAGCATTCGATACTGCATACAATCCGCATCCATAAGGTTGTTTTTGTTTTAGCATAATTTATATTTTTTCTAAGCATGATTTCAAATCGAAGAATAGCGTACAATCTTTTCCATTTTTAATAATAGCTAATATGTTATCAATTTGATAAACGTAAGACGATATTAAATCATTCACCTGAAGTTCTGATAAATAATTATCTTCCAATTGTTCACTAATATGCATTTCCTCGTTCTGAATAAAATCAATAGTAAACTGACTGTATTCTTCTTGATGGATTATCGTTTCAAAGTCTCTGAATATCTCTAAAAGCGTTTCTAATTTTTTCATGATGAATTTTTATTTATTGTTTGTTAATATCAGGAATTTCATAAGTATTCCCTACTATCTTAAATTCTAGTTTTGATGGTTGAATATATGCTGAGTTGAAAAGTACATGATATGGAAAATTACCAACCATTAAACAATTCTCTCTGTTGTCATACCATAACTTAGCTTCACGAGTTTGTCCTTCTGTGTTTTGGTAAAGAATAACATCATTAAAATAAGCATCGACTCCATCTTGACTTACTAATCCCGAAAATAAATCCTCTCCAAGGAATTTACAATTACCATATTCTCCTTTATTTGATTCAGCGAAGAAAGTCCAAGCATGACCGTTTCTAATTTTATCTAAGGTTAATCCATCTTGAATTTGTATCTCTTTAAAATGCTTATTCAGCCCAACCCATCTAAATTGTATTTTCATTGTTGAAATTATTTTAAAGAACTGAATATATCAAAGACCTCCTTATTCTCTCCAAACTTAGTGTCCTTTTCTTCTCCTAAAAATAAAACTCTCCATCCCTCACTTAATGCTTCATCACAAGCATCTTGAATATTTTTGTGTGGAATAGACAAATCAGCACCTGATCCAACATTCACAGATAGCCACTTAAAGCATAACTCTTGATTATGATACGTGTGTTTTAAAAAACAAACACATTCATCTTTAGTACTTAACGCTACTACTGCGCTTCTCTTTGAATCTTTTAACCAATATGGAACTTCTCTCACATACTTAGTTTCTTTTTTCTGAATTAATTCTTTCATAAATATTTTATGGTTTTAATGTTAAATTATTTTTATTTTGGTTTAGTTTATTAATTCTGATATTGAGTGAATGAGTTGTATGTTATTTACCTCTAAAAATAACTATCATTGAATCTTTAGTTCCACTAGTAGCTTTATTATTAGGATAGTAAAAAACACCATCAGCGTCCCTTTTTCCAAATTTAACTCTGCCTTTTAAAAATTCAATCTCAGCATTTGGTAAAATTAAATCATGAAAAACTTTTGTTGATATTGAAACAGGAATTAAAAAAACTGATTGATTCCCTTTTTCCTGCTCTTCAATAGCTTTTAAAATGAATGCTTCTTTTAACTTTCTTGAATATGGTGGATTCACATAATTAGATTTTCCCCAATCTATTTTTAAACCGTCATTTATAATTTCTCCATCGTTATAAGGACAAGGGTCAAAATCAAAATTAAACCTTTCATTTAATTCATTGTACAATTCAGGAGGTGTTGCATAATTGTCGTCGTTGTTAATGTGTATTTTCATAATTATTAAATTAATTTATGTTAGCATGTTTATATAAATTTAGATAACGTATTAGGGAGTTGAATGTTAAATACTATCTATACAGCACGAAAAAAAATTGACCGGATCGATGAAAAAAATTACCCCCGCCCTTCCGATTTTGGCAAAATGTTTTTGAAAATGAAAGTCGATTTTCCTGCACACTTGCATACTCATTGATCAACCATCAAATAATCTTACTACAAATATATACAAAATATATTAATTACTGCAATGGGTACACTAAAAAGGTGAATAAAATAAAAGGGGTATTCAAATTTATTTATTCTTGTTCTGTTTCCGTATACAAAACAGAACTAAAACCTAACACTTGTTAGGTAAACTATTCTTTCATCAGGTCAGCAGGTGTGCATCCTATTGCATTGGCAATATCTATGATCGTGTTAAATGGCGGGTTAATCATTTGGCTAATATAGAATCTATCTTTGCCTATGTTCTTACACAGATCAGAAACTTTAATGTTCCGGAATCTTCTCTCCCTGTGAATATTCTCTTTTAATTGGTGTATTGTCATAAATGTTATCCTTCGTAAGCACAAAATTAGCATTTTTTATTTGAATAACAATAAAATATTCGGTTAGAACTTGTTTTTGTAACAGTTTAAAAACACAACTGAACAAATATTTACACGATTTAATTAAACATTTCAGACTGTGTACAATATGGCATCGATAGTTTACTTGTAGATGTTTACCTGTACAATAATAGGCACTGACATATGTAGGACTTGATATTGGTAATGATTTATATTTTACCTAACAAACGTTAGTTAGTTTAATTATATTAAAGAATAAAGTATTTCAGGACGTATTTTTGCTGTATTGTATACTGGTTTGCTTTGTCTGGATTGATTGAGTTGCATGTGTTGGTCGCTTCGCTCCTTCTCTCGCACTGTGTATTGTTATTATTCTTCTATGCTCTTTGTTAGATATTCTCTCTTATTGTTGGCTGTTTTGGTTGGTCTCAGTATTGCTTAGGGTAGATGTTTTATTGTTGGCTTTCGGGGGGGGTCGTGTTTCCCGATGTCCCTATTTAATCAATTTAAACCCTCTGAGAATCGGCTGTACGTTTTTATCTTGGCATCTGTGCGGAATATTCTATTTAAAATACCTCATTTGATGATTAAAATAAAAATAATCTAAAATAAATTACATAAAAGTGTATTAATTAAAATATTTGTTTTATCTTTGCTTTAGAATTGAGAGACAAACCACCTCAATCAAACTAAAAAATATTATGAATACAGAAAAAATTACTTGCATTGACTTTGATTTTGTAGATGATAATGGCGTAACTCATTTTGATGGGTATACTATTAATGAGGATGAAAACGGATTGGTTATGGCTTACGGAATTAACGGTGAGGTTTATTATTGCTCTCCTGATTATAGATATTTAGAAGTCATGAAAGATGCTGTTAACGATTATGCATTAAGATATTTAACCGATCAAAATAAATAATTATGAAAACATCAACCGAATTAAAACAGTTACTTTTAGACCTTGCCGGCATTCAGTCTGCCAACGTTGTTACACTCCTTGCGGAGCTTGACGATAAAGAATTGCAGAACATTATTAAACTTCATTTAGCTACCGCTTCGCGTGGTTTTGTTCCTGATGCCCTACGTAATAAAATGTATAATGAATTATTTAAGCGTCATTCTATTGGTAGGCTGTCCGGCAATCATATGAGCTTTAAACAAAGAAATTTTCTTCTTTCTCTTGGCTTGTTGGCTGAACGAAAAAAGAATTTAGTTTATGATAATGATGATTTAGATCGTGTAGACCGATTGATACTTCAGTACTTGAAAGAAGGCAAAACCCAGGCAGAAATAAGCGATTTATTAAAGTCTCTGGATATTAAACCAAACTCGCTTAGCATCATAGAAAAACGCTTAAAAGCTATTCGAGATAAGTTCAATGCAAAATCTAACTTTCATTTGGCTGTTATTCTTTACGGAAAATAAACTAATTAAATATAAAAAAATGGAAATTAAAATATATTATCAGGTAATTGATACCCAAACAAAATCTATAGAATGTAATTTCATGGATTCATTAGAAGAGTGTGTTTATTGGATCAAGTCCTATAACCAGAATATCAATAAAACATTTGAGATTAAAACATTTATTGTAACATCTTAATTTTTTTATACTAATAATTAAAACACTGTCTTCGGGCGGTGTTTTTGCTTTTGTAGTTCCTGAGAATCGTTTGTACTAAAATTCTTTGGTAATTGTGCAGCAGGTTTTATGTATATATGCTTTAAATGACTTAAATTTGAATAAAAATAATATTATGAAAGAATTTACTAAACAAGATTTTGAAATTATAGAAGATTTTTTAGTTTCTGAAGGATGGCTAAAATTATCAAGCAATAAAATGTGGTATAAAAAACAATCTGGATACATTGAAACATTTGAAGCTTATTTATTTGCTTTGAAAGAAAATAAATCAAAAAATATTATTGTAAAAGATGATAAGCAATTAAAATTATTTGATCAGGATTTAGATTTAAAGGAAAGTAAAAATCTATCATCCGGAATCAAAATGCCTAAAACATTAATACGGCAGTTAACATCTGATTCAATAAAGCGACTACTTAAAAGATAATTAGCTTTGTTCTTTCTCTCCTTGCTTCGCCTTCTCCCTACTTCCTTGTGCTTTCTTTCTGTTGGCTCGTTTGGATTCTTGTCACTTTAAACCGTAAAAATTACGTGCATTTGTTTTCGTTGGCAGTTTGTATGTAAACTAAATTTTAAACACAAAAAACCGCCTTATTTAAAGCGGTTGATTATTGTTTGAGATTTTTATTTATATCAAAGGAAGTTCTTTTGTGTTAAATTTTAAAATAGGATTATCTTTATTGTATCCTACCCATACAATTACTTCTACATTTTTATATCTGTCTCGATATTCTTTTACGCCTTCTTTTAACATGTTTAAAGGTTGAAAATTATGGTAAGTATATACTAGTTTACACAAAGGTAAAAAATAGGTACGATAGTTAGCAACTCGCCAAAAAAAATAATCTGCCGTAACTTCGTTTAAAAATAAAGCTATGGCAGATTTAAAAATTACAAACGAGCAATTATTTGAAGAATTAAAAGCTCGTGGTTTTTGGGTTATGTCTGATACAAGAACTCCTATAGATAGTTTTGTGGTTTCAGTTAATCCTCCAAAAGAAAGAGTATTATTTAAGCATACTCCTGATTGGGATAAACACCCAAGAGGTAACGGCTCGTTCTAAGTTCTATATTCTTTTAAGCCTCTATATTTAGAATTAAGAACTTCATGAGCAGTTATCTCGTAGCGAATGGCTGATTTTTTTACAAGATTATCAACACGTTCAATAACGTCTTCTAGGTCATCATTGGATGATTCATAATAATATTGATATATGGGTAGAATATACCTTTTATTATCTTTTGAATCAGAAATAACGGTATAATACCCCAAGTTCATCAAATCTTCATTGAGTTTTTCTTGTTCTTGAATAGTTATATCATCTGCATCAATGAAGATTATAAATTTTGCCATAATTTATAAGTTTTTAGTTTCCACTAATATAAAAAACTTTCCCCATATAGAGAAAAGTTTGTAAATTTGATCAGCCGGTTATTAAACCGTTTAGAATTCTTATGGGCCTGCTTATTAAAGTGGACTCATTTTAATTATTCTCTCTTTTAATTCTAAATATTTTTTGTAGTATTTCTTATAATCCTCGGGCTTATCCCTATAAGCAACATAAATATTTTGATTTTCATAATGTAAATCATAAATTATATTTTCAATTTCTTTATCACTTAAATTTCTTTCTTTTAATCTTAGTTTCAATTTATCCATTTCGACCATAACTTCAATTGTATGATCGGTAATCATTTGAATCAACAATTTATTTTGTTTATCTTTTTCTGCTTTTTTAGCACTTCTTTTTTCATAATAATTTGCCCACATTTCCCGAGATACATTTGGATCTATATTTAAATCCATATCTGGGATTGATGGTCTTAATTGCCCCTGAACAATACCTGTATTATTAGAACTTTTTTGGGAAATTTGATCTTGCTGACCTTTTACGAAACCATTATTATATCCTGTTTGATAATCGTTTTTTATATCTCTAAATCCTATAGGGGCGACAGGTGCAACACATCCTAAAATATTATAACAGTAACCTGATCTATAACCCGCAGAAAATCCATTTTGATATACATCTTGAGAATATAAAATAGTTGACACGATAATACTAACAACTGTAATTGTTTTTTTCATTATTTAAGATTTTTAATTTCTTTGTTTAATATTTGACGTCCGTAGATAGCTAGGATAATCCCATTTAATCCAATGGCTGTATTTTTATAAAGTGAATTATCTATGAGAAGAAATAAAAACACTACAAACGTTGAAATGATTAAGTAATGACAAACTGTAAATGCTATTTTAATATCAGATTCAGATCTTTTGTCTCCGGAACTAAATGTGAAATAATAGATTAAGGCATAAGCTAAAAAAGTAGCTGTAAAACTCCCTAAAGCAGAAATTATAGAAAAGCTAATTTCAGAGTTTTTCCCTAAAAATAAATAGCATGATACAATTTGCAGAACAATAGAAATAAATAATAGAACAGGAATACTTATGTTTTTCATGTGTCTGTTTTGTTTCACTCAGTCCCAAAATGAAAGTTAATAAAATGCGAAAGCGTGGAACTATTACTTAATTTGTTGAAAGAGGTTCTGACAAAACCCAACACCACAAACAAGTATAGACCCACGCCATAGGCATGAGCATCAACTGTTTATTCTGCAGTGTTGTTTTGAATTGTCAGATTCCTTTCAACAGAATAAAAGCAAACGCTTTATTTTTTCGATAAATATTGCAGCAAAAATAATGGTTTAAAGTGTTAAAAAACAATATCTAACTAAAAATATTTTGTAAATTTGTGTTGCTATTTTACACGTAATGATAAACACAGATATTAAATCGGTATTACAGCTTCTTAATACCTTTTCTACAGAGGAAAAATGCATTGAACATTTAGAACAAATGAGGTGGGGCGGGATTGTTGTCAGTCCTTTTGATCCATCATCGGCTGTTTATAAATGTAAAGGTGATAGATATAGATGCAAAAACACTGGTAAATATTTCAATGTTAAAACAGGATCAATGTTTGAAAATACAAAGATCGGTTTACGTAAATGGTTCTTGGCAATCTGGCTTGTAACTTCACATAAAAAAGGAATCAGCTCTATCCAACTTTCAAAAGATATTGATGTTACTCAAAAGACAGCATGGTTTGTACTTCAAAGAATCAGAGCTTGTTTCGGTATCGAAAACAATAATGAACTTGAAGGAATAGTAGAATGTGACGAAACTTTTATCGGAGGGAAAAATAAAAACAGGCATAAGGATAAGAAAATACATAATTCTCAGGGTAGAAGCTTTAAAGATAAAACACCTGTAATGGGAATGCTGCAGAGGGATGGAAAGATGAATGCTTTTGTAGTTCCGGACACAAAGAGAATTAGTATACAGCCATTAATTTGTAGGTTGGTAAATCCTGAAACTACAGTTCTGATAAGTGACGAATGGCATGGATACACAGGATTAAACAAATATTACGACCATAAGATAATCGATCATTCCAAAAAAGAATACGTAAGTTTACAGGATAGTAATATCCATACAAACAATATAGAAGGAAGTTGGAATATTTTAAAGAAGAGTGTTTCCGGAATGTATAATCACGTTTCCAGAAAGCATCTTCAAAAATATGTTGACGAATTTGTTTACAGATTCAATTTAAGAAAAACTCCTGATAATGAAAAGTTCAAACATTTATTAGTCAATAGTGATGTAAGAACAAAATATAAAGACTTAGCAGCTTAAAAATGTTAGTACAAGAACTAAAACAAAAAGGCGTGAAAAGCGTAATAATGAATGGCATCGAATACTTTGACGTTGTCGACATAAAAGAAAATCATCCTGATTTAAAGATAGACATTAAGAAGATTCTTATCGTCGGAAGAAAGTCGTACATACTCTCAGAATACATAGAACAGCTTACTGATTTCGACAAGGTTATGAAAAGTTTGTTCAATGTTAAAAACTAAAAATACTCTCTAAATAATTAGAGAGTATTTTTTTTGGTTTATTTAAATATATCTCTATATTTAGAAAACTAATAACTCATAAAAATTAAACAATGCAATTAGCAATTTTTAAGTACCAATTACCCGAAGAGGAAATGTTGAATGAAATTAAAACTGTCGAAATAGATGGTGAAATATGGTTTGTAGCATCTGATGTTGCAAAAACTCTTGGATATAAAAAACCTGCAGATGCAGTAAGAACTCATTGTAAAGAAAAGGGTACCGTGAAACAAGGTATCCCTACAAAAGGTGGAATACAAGATGTTTTATTGATAAACGAACCAAATGTTTATAGATTGATTATTAAGTCACAATTGCCTTCTGCTGAAGCTTTTGAGAATTGGTTATTTGAAGAGGTAATACCATCAATAAGAAAGAAAGGATTTTATGGAAAAATAGATAGATCTCAAGTCCCAAATTTTTATTTAAGATATCAAGACAACTTCCATAAAATAGATCGTAATTATTTTTCAGTAATTAGTGAGCTTTTTGTAACTCTAAATTCTGAATTTGAGAAAGTTGGTTACACAATACCAGATAAGGGTGTTGATGGAAAAGGAATGTATCCTGACATTTCAGTAGGAAAAATGTTCTCTAAATATCTAAAGGATAGTAATTCAGAACATGATGGTACACATAAGGCTTATTCACATACCTTTCCAGATGGAAGAGAATTTGATTGTAGAATGTATCCAATAGAAGCGCTGCCAGCTTTTAGAAAGTTTGTTTATGATGTGTGGATACCAAATCAAGCTCCAAAATATTTTAAAGGTAAAGATCCAATGGCGTTAGATTATCTTCCAAAATTATTAAACTAAAAATAAAAGTCCTCGAATAATAATCGGGGACTTTCTATTTCCTAACTTTGTGTAAAGTGGTATGTAGTTACCAAAATTATTAATAATATCTGTAATTTCTTTTTTGATTATAGATACATTGTGAGATTTAGTACTTAAATCAAATGTATGAACTGCACCTATTTTTGCTTTAATTGTCTCCATTGTAATTTATTTTAGTTGTTTTCAATTAATTTAATTCTTTTCATGTCTTATTCTGGTATTTCTTCCGGTTGATTATATTCCCTTTGTTCTTTGTCGTCTGTCTCTAACCTTATTACTGTCTGCCTTCCTATTTCAGATGCGTTTTTTGATATTTTTAGAGGGTCGTTTGAGTCTGTATAGACTGTTATCCCTGCTAGGGCTTGACCTGCAAAGTAATATTTTAAATAATCTTTGTAGTCGGTTTCCTTTGTAAATTCTTGTCTTGATTTCATATTTTTATTTTTG
>Ga0326721_10000061_pt1 | contig 89288 bp, 103 predicted proteins | sample SGPome_FD_203951 | JGI IMG/M metagenome (GOLD analysis project Ga0326721, IMG submission 203951) | Soil microbial communities from Southern Great Plains, Lamont, Oklahoma, United States - SGP_1_2016 | ecosystem: Engineered > Artificial ecosystem > Soil microcosm > Unclassified | place: USA... | reverse complement strand
CGATCCACGACAAGCACATCGAGGTGATCATCCGGCAGATGCTCAAGCGCATCACGGTGATCGACTCCGGCGCCACCGAGTTCCTGCCAGGCTCGCTCGTCGAGCGGGCCAAGTTCGAGGCGGAGAACCGCCGAGTGGTAGCCGAAGGTGGCGAGCCGGCTTCGGGTCGGCCAGTGCTGATGGGCATCACCAAGGCATCGCTGGCCACCGAGTCCTGGTTGTCGGCGGCCTCCTTCCAGGAGACCACCCGGGTGCTGACCGACGCCGCGATCTCGGCCAAGAGCGACTCGCTGGTGGGCCTGAAGGAGAACGTGATCATCGGAAAGTTGATCCCGGCGGGTACCGGCATCGCCAAGTACCGCAATGTCGAGGTCAACCCGACCGAAGAGGCCCGCGCCGCGGCGTTCTCGATGGCCGGTTACGACGAGAGCGACTACTACGGCTTCGGCCAGGGTGGCGGCCAGGCCGTTGCGCTCGATGACTTCGGGTACAACGACTTCCGCTGATCCCAGCAATGGCTGCGGGCCGGTAACCCTTCGGGGTTGCCGGCCCGCGGCCGTTGGCGGAGTCGTCAGGCTCGGACCCCGGCCGCTCGGGCGGGTCAGCCGGCCAGCAGCACGCCCAGCAGCAGGGCAAAGATCGCCGACAGCGCCGTGAGCGCCCCGAAGACCGCGAGGCCTGCCTTGGTGCGCGATCGGGCGTGCAGGAAGGCGGTGACGCCCGAGATGATGACGACCACCAGTTTGATCATCAGAGTCGTGCGGTAGCGGCCGGTGACCTCGTCCTGCTCGGCGACCACGTTCCAGATGCCGGTGGCCACCAGCAGCCCGAAGGCGGGCCAGGCGATCGTGTTGAACTGCCGGGCGGCAGCCTTGGCCAGCTCGCCACCGTGCCTGCGCAGTACCGGCACCAGCGCCGCCAGGGTCAGCTGGCCGCCGATCCAGATGGTGGCCCCGAGGACGTGCAGGAACAGCCGGATCGCGTCCCAGGACAGGCTCAGCATGGTGGCGATCGTAACGGGGGCCCTGATCGGCCAGTGATCACGGTGTGCCCTTGCTCGTCGGCCGCCCGATCACCGCGCAGCCACGGTGGCCCAGGGCCACGACAGGCGCCAGGACAAGCAAAAGGGCCGCACCCTGTCGGGTGCGGCCCTTTCGAGGCTCAGAACTTAGAGCGGGCGGACGTTCTCCGCCTGCGGGCCCTTCTGGCCCTGGGTGGTCTCGAACTCGACCCGCTGGTTCTCGTCCAGGCTCCGGTAGCCATCAGTGGCGATCGCCGAGTAATGGACGAAGACGTCGGGGAGATTGTCGCCGTCCGGAGCGATGAAGCCGAAGCCCTTTTCGCTGTTGAACCATTTGACGGTTCCCTGTGCCATGTGTCTTTCTCCTTGCTGAATGCGGTTCGAAGGCCACACCGCGTGGCCTCCGGGTTGTCGTCTTGTGTTACCCCGCCGTTCAGCCGAGAAGAACAAAACGCCCGCTGCGAGTACCCGCGGGCGTTCAGAGAAACGATCGTGGAAAACTGCAACTGCAACCACCGAAACCGTAGCACGAATGCGCAGGCCGGTGCACACCATCCCCGCGACTGCTGCCGGCCTGTCGTCGGAGCCGGGTCGTGGGGCGTTCAGCCCGGGCCTCGCGGACCGGCCGCCCGCATGTGGCAGCGGCCCGGCCGGGAGCGGTCCCTGGCGGCCAACTGGCCCGCCCCGGCGGCGCGTCCACCGCCGGTACGGGGTCGATTTTGATCCCGGACGGGGCAACGGTATTGTTTACCTTTGTGCCCGGAGCCTCCGGGTGCTCGCCTGCGCGCATCATGGCCGCCTGCTGAACGAAGCGGGTCGCTGATGCGCCGGGGCCGTCCGGCGTCCTGCGGGGAAGTTTTCCGCGGACACTCCTGGGATGGGGCGCGACACGCCCGACCCCGTGGACCGGAGGGGGACAACAGCAGAGCAGACACGTTGCCGGGCGGTGAGCCTGGCGCGGCTGGGAACAAGCCAGCCCGCCGGGGGATCTCTCCACGACGTACCGCAGACGAATGAGGAGATTGCAGGCCGCATGCCTACGATCCAGCAGCTGGTCCGCAAGGGCCGGCAGGACAAGATCGGCAAGACCAAGACCCCGGCGCTGAAGGGCTCTCCGCAGCGACGTGGCGTCTGCACGCGGGTGTACACCACGACGCCCAAGAAGCCGAATTCCGCGCTGCGCAAGGTCGCTCGCGTCCGGCTGACCAGTGGCATCGAGGTCACCGCCTACATCCCCGGCGTGGGCCACAACCTGCAGGAGCACTCCATCGTGCTGGTGCGTGGCGGCCGCGTGAAAGATCTTCCCGGCGTCCGCTACAAGATCATCCGCGGCTCGCTGGACACCCAGGGTGTCCGCAACCGCAAGCAGTCCCGCAGCCGCTACGGCGCGAAGAAGGAGAAGTCCTGATGAGCGCTCGCGCGAAGAGCAAGGAGATCAAGCATGCCTCGTAAGGGCCCGGCTCCCCGTCGCCCCCTCGTGGTCGACCCGGTCTACGCCTCGCCGCTGGTAACTCAGCTGGTCAACAAGATCCTCACCGATGGCAAGCGGTCCACCGCCGAGAGCATCGTCTACGGCGCGCTGGAAGGCTGCCGCGAGAAGAACGGCACCGACCCGGTGGTGACCCTCAAGCGGGCGCTGGACAACGTCAAGCCGACGCTGGAGGTGCGCAGCCGCCGAGTCGGTGGCGCGACCTACCAGGTTCCGGTCGAGGTTCGCACCCCGCGCCAGACGACGCTGGCCCTGCGCTGGCTGGTCGGCTACTCCCGCGCGCGCCGCGAGAAGACCATGACCGAACGCCTGATGAACGAGCTGCTCGATGCCAGCAACGGCTTGGGCGCCAGCGTCAAGCGCCGCGAGGACACCCACAAGATGGCCGAGTCGAACAAGGCCTTCGCGCACTACCGCTGGTAGGCAGCCCGCTCTCGGGCCGTCGCCAGACGCCAGCCCGCACTACATGAAGAAGGAATGATGGCCAACAACGTTGAGCTCGCCAAGACCCGCAACATCGGGATCATGGCGCATATCGACGCGGGCAAGACCACGACTACCGAGCGGATCCTGTACTACACCGGCATCAACTACAAGATCGGTGAAGTCCACGACGGCGCAGCCACCATGGACTGGATGGAGCAGGAGCAGGAGCGCGGTATCACGATCACGTCTGCCGCGACGAAGTGCACCTGGAAGAACCACGCGATCAACATCATCGACACGCCCGGGCACGTGGACTTCACCGTCGAGGTGGAGCGCTCGCTGCGTGTCCTCGACGGCGCTGTCGCGGTCTATGACGGCGTCGCCGGGGTCGAGCCGCAGACCGAGACCGTCTGGAGGCAGGCCGACAAGTACAGCGTCCCGCGGATGTGTTTCGTCAACAAGCTGGACCGCACCGGGGCTGACTTCTTCCGCTGCGTGCAGATGATGATCGACCGGCTGAACGCCACCCCGCTGGTGCTGCAGATCCCGATCGGGAACGAGGCCGACTTCATCGGCGTCGTCGACCTGGTCGAGATGCGCGCGCTGACCTGGCGCGGCGAGACCGCCCTGGGTGAAGAGTTCGCCATCGAGGAGATCCCCGCCGAGCTGGCCGAGCAGGCCGCCGAGTGGCGCGAGAAGCTCATGGAGACGCTCTCCGACGTCGATGACGAGGTCGCCGAGGCCTACCTCAGCGATCAGGAGCTGACGGTCGCCGAGCTCAAGGCTGCCATCCGCCGGGCCACCCTGGCCGACAAGATCAACCCCGTGCTGACCGGCTCGGCGTTCAAGAACAAGGGCGTCCAGCCGATGCTCGACGCGGTGGTGGACTTCCTGCCGTCCCCGCTGGACGTCGACCACGTCGAGGGCACCCTGATGGACGGCGAGACGCTGGCGCAGCGGCGCAGCGACGAGTCCGAGCCGCTGTCAGCGCTGGCCTTCAAGATCGCCACCGACCCGCACCTGGGCAAGCTGACCTACGTCCGGATCTACTCGGGCGTGGTGGACAACGGCGCGCAGGTCCTGAACTCCACCAAGGACCGCAAGGAGCGCATCGGCAAGATCTACCAGATGCACGCCAACAAGCGTGAGGAGCTGCCGCGCGCCGGCGCCGGCGACATCATCGCCGTGGCGGGCCTGAAGCAGACCACCACCGGCGACACGCTGTGCGATCCGCAGAAGCCGATCATCCTGGAGTCGATGACGTTCCCGGATCCGGTTATCAACGTCGCGATCGAGCCGAAGACCAAGAGCGACCAGGAGAAGCTCGGCATCGCGATCCAGAAGCTCGCCGAAGAGGACCCGACCTTCCAGGTCCAGAACGACGAGGAAACCGGCCAGACCATCATCAAGGGGATGGGCGAGCTGCACCTGGAGATCCTGGTCGACCGGATGCGCCGGGAGTTCAAGGTCGAGGCCAACGTCGGCAAGCCGCAGGTGGCCTACCGCGAGACCATCCGCCGGACGGTCGAGCGCGAGGACCTGACCTACAAGAAGCAGACCGGTGGCTCGGGGCAGTACGCCAAGGTGCAGGTGCGGCTGGAGCCGCTGGAGCGCACCAGCGACGGCCCGTCCTACGAGTTCGTCAACGAGGTGACCGGCGGCCGGATCCCGAAGGAGTTCATTCCTTCGGTCGACCAGGGCGCCCAGGAGGCCATGCAGTACGGCGTGCTGGCCGGATACCCGCTGGTCGGCGTGCGCTTCATCCTGACCGACGGCGCCTACCACGACGTGGACTCCTCCGAGATGGCGTTCAAGATCGCCGGCTCGATGGTGTTCAAGGCGGCTGCCCGCAAGGCCGATCCGGTCCTGCTGGAGCCGATGATGGCGGTCGAGGTGATCACGCCCGAGGAGAACATGGGCGACGTGATCGGTGACCTCAACTCGCGGCGCGGCCAGATCCAGGCGATGGAAGAGCGTTCCGGAGCACGGGTCGTCAAGGCGCTCGTGCCGCTGTCGGAGATGTTCGGCTATGTCGGTGATCTGCGTTCGAAGACGCAGGGCCGGGCGAACTACTCGATGCAGTTCGACTCCTACGCCGAGGTTCCGACCAACGTGGCGAAGGAAATCATCGCGAAGGCGACGGGCCAGTAACCCGGCACCACCCCATTCAAGACAACTAGACGGCCAACAGCCCGACCAAAGGGAGAGGATCCACAGTGGCGAAGGCGAAGTTCGAGCGGACGAAGCCGCACGTCAACATCGGCACCATCGGTCACATCGACCATGGCAAGACGACGCTGACCGCAGCCATCACCAAGGTGCTGCACGACAAGTACCCCACCCTGAACGCGGTGTCGGCGTTCGACCAGATCGACAAGGCGCCGGAAGAGCGGCAGCGCGGTATCACCATCTCGATCGCGCACGTGGAGTACCAGACCGAGAAGCGGCACTACGCGCACGTCGACTGCCCCGGTCACGCCGACTACATCAAGAACATGATCACCGGTGCCGCCCAGATGGACGGCGCGATCCTGGTGGTCGCGGCGACCGACGGCCCGATGCCGCAGACCAAGGAGCACGTGCTGCTGGCCCGCCAGGTCGGCGTGCCCTACATCGTGGTGGCGCTGAACAAGTCCGACATGGTCGACGACGAGGAGATCCTCGAGCTCGTCGAGCTGGAGGTCCGCGAGCTGCTCAACCAGTACGAGTTCCCCGGTGACGACGCTCCGATCGTGCGGGTCTCGGCGCTCAAGGCGCTCGAGGGCGACGCCGAGTGGGGCGAGAAGCTGCTCGGCCTGATGGACGCGGTCGACGAGTCCATCCCGGAGCCGGTCCGCGAGACCGACAAGCCGTTCCTGATGCCGGTCGAGGACGTGTTCACCATCACCGGCCGCGGCACCGTGGTGACCGGCCGGATCGAGCGCGGTGTCCTCAAGGTCAACGAGACCGTCGACATCATCGGCATCAAGGAGGGCAAGACCTCCACCACGGTCACCGGCATCGAGATGTTCCGCAAGCTGCTGGACGAGGGCCAGGCCGGTGAGAACGTCGGCCTGCTGCTGCGTGGCATCAAGCGCGAGGACGTCGAGCGCGGCCAGGTCATCATCAAGCCCGGCACCACCACCCCGCACACCGACTTCGAGGCCAACGTCTACATCCTGTCCAAGGACGAGGGCGGCCGGCACACGCCGTTCTTCAACAACTACCGGCCGCAGTTCTACTTCCGCACCACGGACGTGACCGGTGTGGTGACCCTGCCCGAGGGCACCGAGATGGTGATGCCCGGTGACACCACCGAGATGACGGTCGCGCTGATCCAGCCGATCGCCATGGAGGAGGGCCTGCGGTTCGCCATCCGTGAGGGTGGCCGTACCGTCGGCGCCGGCCGGGTAACCAAGATCATCAAGTAGTACCCAGTACGAAGTTCGGCGGCCGGGAGCCGGCTCACGCGCCCGGCCGCCGAACGGGTAAGGCCGCTTCGGTCCGCGACCGCGGACCGCGAGCTCGAACCTGAGCACCAGATCGACCGCATCCGATCCACCAGGGTGCGAACGCTGGCGTGCCAAGCACCATCCACCACAGTGAGGACGAGAAAGCCACCATGGCTGGACAGAAGATCCGCATCCGGCTCAAGGCCTACGACCACGAGGCCATTGACGCCAGCGCGCGAAAGATCGTCGAGACCGTGACGCGTACCGGCGCTCGGGTCGTCGGGCCGGTGCCCCTGCCGACCGAGAAGAACATCTACTGCGTCATCCGCTCGCCGCACAAGTACAAGGACAGTCGCGAGCACTTCGAGATGCGCACCCACAAGCGGCTCATCGACATTCTCGACCCGACCCCGAAGACGGTCGACGCGCTGATGCGCATCGACCTGCCGGCCAGCGTCGACGTCAACATCCAGTAGCAGCGGTTAGCGAGAATTCATCATGACTAGTCAGAGCAGAGTGGTCCGCGGCATCCTGGGCGAGAAGCTCGGCATGACCCAGGTCTTCGATGCCAACAACCGGATCATCCCGGTGACGGTGGTCAAGGCCGGGCCGTGCGTGGTGACCCAGATCCGGACCCAGGACCGAGACGGCTACACCGCCGTCCAGCTCGCCTACGGCCAGATCGATCCCCGCAAGGTGACCAAGCCGCTGTCCGGCCACTTCCAGGCTGCCGGGGTCACCCCCAGGCGCCACCTGGTCGAGCTGCGCACCGCCTCGACCGAGGGATACGAGGTCGGCCAGGAGTTCGGCGCCGAGATCTTCACCGACGGCGCGTCGGTGGACGTCACCGGCACCACCAAGGGCAAGGGCACCGCCGGTGTCATGAAGCGGCACGGCTTCTCCGGCGTGTCCGCCTCGCACGGTGCCCACCGCAACCACCGCAAGCCCGGTTCGATCGGCGGCTGCTCGACCCCCGGACGGGTGTTCAAGGGCATGCGAATGTCCGGCCGGATGGGTGTCGACAAGCAGACCACCCAGAGCCTGCGAGTGGTCCGGGTCGACGCCGAGCGCGGCCTGCTGCTCATCGAGGGCGCGGTGCCCGGCCCCAAGGGCGGCCTGGTGCTGGTCCGTACCGCAGGAAAGGGAGCCTGATCGCGATGACTCTCACCGTTGACGTCGTCAACCCCGCCGGCACCTCCTCCGACCGCACGTCGGTCGAGCTGCCTGCCGAGATCTTCGACGTACCCACCAACATCGCCCTGATCCACCAGGTCGTGGTGGCGCAGCTGGCCGCCGCGCGGCAGGGCACCGCCGCCACCAAGACCCGCGGCGAGGTCAGCGGCGGCGGGGTGAAGCCGTACCGGCAGAAGGGCACCGGACGGGCCCGGCAGGGTTCCATCCGCGCGCCGCAGTTCACCGGCGGTGGCGTGGTGCACGGCCCGCAGCCGCGCTCCTACGACCAGCGCACCCCGAAGAAGATGAAGGCCGCCGCCCTGCGCGGTGCGCTCTCGGACCGGGCCCGCAACGGCCGGGTGCACGTCGCCTCGGCCCTGGTCGCCGGCGACGCCCCGTCCACCAAGGCGATGACCGCCTCGCTGGCCTCGATCAGCACCGCCAGGAACATCCTGGTGGTGGCCCAGCGCACCGACGAGCTGAGCTGGAAGAGCCTGCGCAACCTGTCCGGCGTGCACGTGCTCGAGCCGGGTCAGCTCAACACCTACGACGTGCTGATCTCCGACGACGTGATCTTCACCCTGGACGCGCTGGACGCCTTCCTGGCCGGCCCCGCCACCGGCAGGTCCGCCAAGGGCGCGGCGAGCTCGGCCGAGCTTTCCGACGGTGCCGGCCAGCCGGCCACCGAGGCCGCCACCGACGAGGAGCAGAGCTGATGTTTGACGATCACCGCGACGTACTGCTCGCTCCGGTCATCTCGGAGAAGAGCTACGGCCTGCTGGATCAGAACAAGTACACCTTCGACGTCCACCCGGACGCCAACAAGACGCAGATCAAGATCGCCGTCGAGAAGGTGTTCAACGTCAAGGTGACGGATGTGAACACCCTCAATCGCCAGGGCAAGCGCAAGCGGACCCGGTTCGGATACGGCACGCGCAAGAGCATCAAGCGCGCTGTCGTCACCCTGCGCGAGGGTGACCGCATCGAGGTCTTCGGCGGACCTGCGGCTTAAGGGGTAAAGGAAAACTCATGGGTATCCGTAAGTACAAGCCGACGACCCCCGGTCGCCGCGGTTCGAGCGTGGCCGACTTCGTCGAGGTCACCCGCACCACGCCGGAGAAGTCGCTGGTGCGGCCGCTGCACAACCGCGGCGGGCGCAACAACACCGGCCACATCACCACCCGGCACCAGGGCGGCGGGCACAAGCGCGCCTACCGGCTGATCGACTTCCGGCGCAACGACAAGGACGGCGTGCCGGCCAAGGTCGCGCACATCGAGTACGACCCGAACCGGACCGCGCGGATCGCGCTGCTGCACTACGCCGACGGCGAGAAGCGCTACATCCTCGCCCCGCGCACCCTCAAGCAGGGCGACCAGATCGAGAACGGCCCGGGTGCCGACATCAAGCCGGGCAACGCCCTGCCGCTGCGCAACATCCCGGTCGGCACCACGGTGCACGCGATCGAGCTGCGGCCCGGCGGCGGTGCCAAGATCGCCCGGTCGGCCGGTGCCAGCGTGCAGCTGGTGGCCAAGGAGGGCCCGTACGCCCAGCTGCGGATGCCGTCCGGCGAGATCCGCAACGTCGACGTGCGCTGCCGCGCCACCATCGGCGAGGTCGGCAACGCCGAGCAGTCCAACATCAACTGGGGCAAGGCCGGCCGGATGCGGTGGAAGGGCAAGCGCCCGACCGTCCGCGGCGTGGCGATGAACCCGGTGGACCACCCGCACGGCGGCGGTGAGGGCAAGACCTCCGGAGGCCGGCACCCGGTCAACCCGGCGGGCAAGCCCGAGGGCCGCACCCGTACCCGCAAGGCGAGCGACTCGATGATCGTCCGCCGCCGCAAGTCGAACAAGAAGCGTTAGGACCAGACATGCCTCGCTCGCTCAAGAAGGGTCCCTTCGTCGACGACCACCTGCTCAAGAAGGTGGACGCCCAGAACGACAAGGGCAGCAAGAACGTGATCAAGACCTGGTCGCGGCGCTCGACCATCATCCCGGACATGCTCGGGCACACCATCGCGGTGCACGACGGCCGCAAGCACGTGCCGGTGTTCGTGACCGAGGGCATGGTGGGGCACAAGCTCGGCGAGTTCGCGCCGACCCGCACCTTCCGGGGCCACATCAAGGACGACCGCCGGTCCCGCCGGTAGCACACCCGACCGCCCACGACCCACTCCAGCCAGATTCAAGGGATATCTCAGATGGCAGCCAACGAACCCGACGCAGCTGTGCGGACCGCCTTCGCGCGGGCGTCGCAGGTCAACGTGACGCCCATGAAGGCCCGTCGCGTCATCGACCTGATTCGCAACAAGCCGGCATCGGACGCGCTCGCGGTGCTGCAGTTCGCACCGCAGGCGGCGTCGGCGCCGGTTGCGAAGGTGCTGGCCTCCGCGATCGCCAATGCCGAGAACAACTTCAACCTCGATCCCGAGACGCTGGTCGTGTCGCGTGCCTTCGTCGACGAGGGGCCGACCCTCAAGCGGTTCCAGCCGCGGGCGCAGGGCCGGGCCTACCGGATCCGCAAGCGCACCAGCCACATCACCATCGAGGTCGAAAGTGTCGAGCGGGTCGCGCGCCCGGCCAAGGCCGCCGCCGCCAGGAAGGGCAGCAAGTAATGGGGCAGAAAGTAAACCCGAACGGCTTCCGGCTGGGTATCACCACCGACTGGAAGAGCCGCTGGTTCGCCGACAAGAACTACGGCGAGTACGTCAAGGAAGACGTCGCCATCCGTCGCCTGATGACCAAGGGGATGGAGCGGGCCGGCATCGCCAAGGTGGAGATCGAGCGGACCCGTGACCGGGTGCGCGTCGACATCCACACCGCGCGTCCCGGCATCGTGATCGGGCGGCGGGGCGCCGAGGCGGACCGGATCCGCGGCGAGCTGGAGAAGCTCACCGGCAAGCAGGTGCAGCTCAACATCCTCGAGGTCAAGAACCCCGAGGCCGACGCCCAGCTGGTGGCCCAGGGGGTTGCCGAGCAGCTGTCCAACCGGGTCAGCTTCCGCCGGGCGATGCGCAAGAGCATGCAGTCCACCCTGAAGAGCCCGGGCATCAAGGGCATCCGGGTGCAGTGCTCGGGCCGCCTCGGCGGTGCCGAGATGAGCCGCTCGGAGTTCTACCGCGAGGGCCGGGTGCCGCTGCACACGCTGCGCGCCAACATCGACTACGGCTTCTACGAGGCCCGCACCACCTTCGGCCGGATCGGCGTGAAGGTCTGGATCTACAAGGGCGAGGTGCCCACCGGCTCGCGCACCGAGCGCGAGGCCGCGGTCGCCGCCGAGGCGCTGCGGCAGCGCCGGGACCGGCCGGCACGGCCGCGCCGTTCCGGCTCGCAGGGCACCACCGGCGTCTCCACCGAGGCCGGCCGGGCCGCTGACGCCGGCACCGAGGCGCCGGTGGCGACCGCGGTGCTCGACGCCCAGCCGGTCGACGCGCCGGTGGTCGACGCGCTGGCCGTCGAGGGCCGGGCCGCCGAGGCGCCGGTCACCGACACCGCCCAGGCGCCGACGGCCGGCAGCACCGAGCCGGCGGCTGAGAACACTGAGCCGGCGGCTGAGAACACCGAGATCACTGAGGGCTGACACATGTTGATCCCACGGCGGGTTAAGCACCGCAAGCAGCACCACCCGGACCGCTCCGGGCCTGCCAAGGGTGGCACCCGTGTCACCTTCGGCGAGTACGGCGTGCAGGCGCTGGAGCCGGCCTACATCACCAACCGCCAGATCGAGTCGGCGCGTATCGCCATCAACCGGCACATCCGCCGTGGTGGCAAGGTCTGGATCAACATCTACCCGGACCGGCCGCTGACCAAGAAGCCGGCCGAGACCCGGATGGGTTCGGGCAAGGGATCGCCGGAGTGGTGGATCGCCAACGTCAAGCCGGGCCGGGTGCTCTTCGAGCTGACCTACCCGGACGAGAAGACGGCCAGGGAGGCCCTGACCAGGGCCATCCACAAGCTGCCGATGAAGTGCCGGATCGTGAAGCGGGAGGAGTTCTGATGGCCACGACCCACACCAACGAGCTTCGTGAGCTGCACGACGAGGAACTGCAGACCCGGCTGCGGGAGTCCAAGGAAGAGCTGTTCAACCTGCGCTTCCAGATGGCGACCGGGCAGCTGGACAACAACCGGCGGCTGCGCGTGGTCCGCCACGACATCGCCCGGATCTACACGATCCTGCGCGAGCGCGAGCTCGGCCTGTCGGTAGCACCTGAAGGAGGCGCGGCATGAGCACGGACGCAACCCCGGCTGCCGAGCAGACCCCGGCCGGAACGGTTCGCGACAGCGACCGCAAGGTCCGCGAGGGCCTGGTCGTCAGCGACAAGATGGACAAGACCGTGGTGGTCGCCGTCGAAGACCGGGTCAAGCACCCGCTCTACGGCAAGGTCATCCGGCGCACCAACAAGCTCAAGGCGCACGACGAGGCCAACGAGGCCGGCGTCGGCGACCGGGTGCTGTTGATGGAGACCCGCCCGCTGTCTGCCACCAAGCGCTGGCGCGTGGTGGAGATCATCGAGCGCGCCAAGTAAACGCTCTACGTTCCGCCCGGGCTCCGGGCGGGAGCAAGCCGGCATAGTAAGGGCCGCCACCAGGCCCGGTTAGCCACGATTTTGGGAGTAAGGCTGTGATTCAGCAGGAGTCGCGACTGCGCGTCGCGGACAACACCGGTGCCAAGGAGATCTTGTGCATCCGGGTGCTGGGCGGATCGGGTCGTCGCTACGCGGGCATCGGCGACATCATCGTCGCGACCGTCAAGGACGCGTTGCCGGGCGCCGGTGTCAAGAAGGGTGACGTCGTCAAGGCGGTCATCGTGCGTACCGTGAAGGAGCGCCGGCGGGTCGACGGGTCCTACATCAAGTTCGACGAGAACGCGGCCGTGCTGATCAAGAACGACGGCGAGCCCCGCGGCACCCGCATCTTCGGCCCGGTCGGACGCGAGCTGCGCGACAAGCGATTCATGAAGATCATCTCGTTGGCCCCGGAGGTGCTGTAGCGATGAAGGTCAAGAAGGGCGACGAGGTCGTCGTCATCGCCGGCAAGGACCGTGGCAAGACCGGCAAGGTGCTCGCCGCGTTCCCGACCGAGAACAAGGTGATCGTCGAGGGGATCAACCGGGTCACCAAGCACGCGCCGGTCCGGGCCAACGCCCGCGGCGCCAAGACCGGCGGCATCACCACCCAGGAGGCCAAGCTCGACGCCAGCAACGTGATGGTGGTCGTGGACGGCCAGGCCACCCGGGTCGGCTACCGCCGCGACGAAGAGACCGGCCGCAACGTCCGCGTTGCGCGCCGTACCGGAAAGGACCTGTGATGAGCACCGAGGCAAGCACCCCCACGGTGCCGGCGCCGCGGTTGAAGCTGCGCTACCGCCAGGAGATCGCGCCCGCGCTGCAGGCGCAGTACTCCTACGCCAACCCGATGCAGGTTCCCGGCGTCGTCAAGGTCGTGGTGAACATGGGCGTCGGCCAGGCGGCCAGGGACGCCAAGCTGATGGACGGCGCGGTGCGCGACCTGACCCTGATCACCGGCCAGAAGCCGCTGGTGCAGAAGGCCCGGCTGTCCATCGCGCAGTTCAAGCTGCGCGAGGGCATGCCGATCGGCGCGAAGGTGACCCTGCGCGGAGACCGGATGTGGGAGTTCCTGGACCGGCTGCTGAGCCTGGCGCTGCCCCGCATCCGTGACTTCCGCGGGCTGTCGCCCAAGCAGTTCGACGGCAACGGCAACTACACCTTCGGACTCACCGAGCAGTCCATGTTCCACGAGATCGACCCCGACACCATCGACCGGCCGCGTGGCATGGACATCACCGTCGTCACCACCGCGACCACCGACGAGGAGGGCCGCGCGCTGCTGCGTGCGCTCGGCTTCCCGTTCAAGGAGAACTAGGCCATGGCCAAGACTGCGCTCAAGATCAAGGCGGCGGCAAAGCCGAAGTTTGCGGTGCGCGGCTACACCCGCTGCCAGCGCTGCGGGCGTTCGCAGGCCGTCTACAAGAAGTTCCGGCTGTGCCGGATCTGCCTGCGGGAGATGGCGCACGCCGGCGAGCTGCCCGGCATGACCAAGGCGAGCTGGTAGCGCCTTCCCACCGACCCGCTCGATTTCGTTATCGAGCACCGATCAGGCAAACTTGTCTGGTTGTCCATTTTTGCTTCGAAGCAGGCCCGTTCCGCGATCGTCCGCGATCCAGGGGCGAGGAACCGCTTCGAGAGAGGTAAGACGATGAACACGCTCGGTACCGGCCCGAACCGCGAGGCCGTCTCATGACCATGACGGACCCCATCGCCGACATGCTGACCCGGCTGCGCAACGCCAACTCGGCGTACCACGACACGGTCGCCATGCCGCACAGCAAGCTCAAGGCACACATCGCCGAGATCCTGCAGCAGCAGGGCTACATCTCCGGCTTCCAGGTCACCGACGCCGAGGGCGACCTGCCCGGCAAGGTGTTGACCCTGCAGCTGAAGTACGGCCCGAACCGCGAGCGCAGCATCGCCGGGGTGCGCCGGGTGTCCAAGCCCGGCCTGCGGGTGTACGCCAAGTCCACCGGCCTGCCCCGGGTCCTCGGCGGCCTGGGCATCGCCATCATCTCGTCCTCGTCCGGTCTGCTGACCGACCGGCAGGCCGCCAAGCGTGGAGTGGGTGGGGAAGTCCTCGCCTACGTCTGGTAGGGGAGGAGTCGAGATGAGTCGCATCGGTAAGCTCCCGATCCCGGTTCCCAGCGGCGTCGACGTCGCGATCGACGGCCGGCAGGTCACCGTGAAGGGCCCCAAGGGGAGCCTGTCGCACGTGGTCGCCGAGCCGATCACGGTCGCCCAGGAAGACGGCACGCTGACCGTGAGCCGGCCCGACGACGAGCGGCTGTCGAAGTCGCTGCACGGCCTGTCCCGCACGCTGATCTCCAACATGGTGGTCGGGGTGACCGCCGGCTACACCAAGAACCTCGAGATCGTCGGCACCGGCTACCGGGTCACGGCCAAGGGCAGCGACCTGGAGTTCGCGCTCGGGTTCAGCCACCCGGTGGTGGTGACCGCGCCGGAGGGCATCTCCTTCCGCGTCGACACCCCGACCCGGTTCGCGGTGGAAGGCATCGACAAGCAGAAGGTCGGCGAGGTGGCCGCCAACATCCGCAAGTTGCGCAAGCCCGACCCGTACAAGGGCAAGGGCGTGCGTTACCAGGGTGAGGTCATCCGCCGCAAGGCCGGAAAGACGGGTAAGTGATGGGTGCCTCAACGATTGTCAAGCGCGCGCGGCGTTCGGCCGGGGTCTCGGCCAGCCGCCGGACCAGCAAGGCCCGCCGGCACTTCCGGCTGCGCAAGAAGGTGGTCGGCACCGAGAGCCGGCCGCGGCTGGTGGTCACCCGGTCGGCCCGGCACCTGTTCGTCCAGCTGGTCGACGACACCAAGGGCATCACGCTGGCCTCCGCCTCCACCTTCAAGCTGACCGAGGGTGACAAGACGGCCCGGGCCCGCCAGGTCGGCACCGCGGTCGCCGAGTCGGCCAAGGCCGCCGGCGTCACCAAGGTGGTCCTCGACCGGGGCGGCAACAGCTACACCGGCCGGATCGCCGCCTTCGCCGACGCCGCCCGGGAAGCCGGCCTGGAGTTCTGATGAGCCGCAACCCGATCAACACTCGCACGCACATGTCCAGCAACAGTGAGGGAGCAGCCTGATGGCCTCCGCAACCCAGGGAACGCAGCGCGGCGGCCGCGCCGGCGGCGGCGACCGCGCCGGCAACGAGCGGGGTGGCCGCGACCGCCGGGACGGCCGTTCGGCGCCTGAGAAGAGCACCATGCTCGAACGCGTGGTGACCATCAACCGGGTGGCCAAGGTGGTCAAGGGTGGCCGCCGGTTCAGCTTCACCGCCCTGGTAGTCGTCGGCGACGGCGACGGCACGGTCGGCGTCGGCTACGGCAAGGCCAAGGAGGTGCCCGCCGCGATCGCCAAGGGCGTCGAGGAGGCCAAGAAGAACTTCTTCCGGGTGCCCCGGATCGCCCAGACCATCCCGCACCCGGTGCAGGGTGAGAAGGCCGCCGGAGTGGTGCTGCTCAAGCCCGCCAGCCCCGGTACCGGCGTCATCGCCGGTGGTCCGGTGCGCGCCGTGCTGGAGTGCGCCGGCATCCACGACATCCTGAGCAAGTCCCTCGGCTCGGACAACCCGATCAACATCGTGCACGCCACCGAGGCAGCGCTCAAGCAACTGGTCCGTCCGGAGGAGGTCGCGGCCCGCCGCGGCCTGCCGCTGGAGGACGTCGCGCCGGCCGGTCTGCTGCGGGCGCGTGCCGGGCAGGGGGTCTGAGCCATGGCTCGTCTGAAGATCACCCAGCTGCGCTCGGAGATCGGGTCCAAGGACAACCAGCGCCAGACGCTGCGCTCGCTCGGGCTAAAGCGGGTGCGCGACGTCGTCGTCAAGGAGGACCGGCCCGAGATCCGCGGCATGGTCCAGACCGTGACCCACCTGGTTGCGGTCGAGGAGGTTGAGTAGCCGAGTGAGCGAGCATCGCAGCGAGGCACGAGCGAGGAGCGCAGCGAACTCAGCGATGAGCGCGTGCGCGAAGAGCGGAGTTTGAGATGGCTGAGCACCTGTTGAAGGTCCACCACCTGCGCCCGGCGCCCGGCTCGAAGACGGCCAAGGTCCGGGTCGGCCGTGGTGAGGGCGGCAAGCGGGGCAAGACCGCCGGCCGCGGCACCAAGGGCTCGAAGGCCCGCTACCAGGTTCCGGCCGGCTTCGAAGGCGGCCAGATGCCGATCCACATGCGGCTGCCCAAGCTCAAGGGCTTCCGCAACGCCTTCCGGGTCGAGTACCAGGTGGTCAACATCGCCCGGCTGGCGGAGCTGTTCCCCAACGGCGGCACCGTCTCGCCCGAGGCGATGGTCGAAGCCGGCGCGGTGCGCAAGGGCGCCCTGGTCAAGGTGCTGGGCACCGGCGACCTCGGCGGCGTCAAGCTCGACGTGACGGCCCACGCCTTCTCGGCCAGCGCCGCGGAGAAGATCGCCGCCGCCGGCGGAAGCACCAGCACGCTGTAGACACACCGCAGGCCGCGACCGGCGACGCCGGCCCGGCAGCAGCAGGGCCGGACAGGCAACTGTCCGGCCTCCTGCGTATCGTCACCGGCTGCTACGAACCGGTGGTAGTACCTGCTCGACTGTTAGGCTCGCACCCGAGGACACCGACCCGGCCCCGTAGCGCAGGCCGGGCCCGGCGGCCAGCTTGAAGACTTCCACAACGGATTGACCTCGACCCACGCGCAGGAGGATGTGTGCTCAGCGCTTTCGCGTCTGCTTTCCGGACGCCAGACCTGCGTAAGAAGTTGGTCTTCACCCTTGCCATGATCGGGCTGTACCGGCTGGGCGCCTCGGTCCCGACGCCCAACACCGACACCGCCGCGATCAATGCCTGCATCAAGTCGGCCAACGGGGCCAGCCAGACCGCCTACGCGCTGATCAACCTGTTCTCCGGCGGGGCGCTGCTCAAGCTCTCGGTGTTCGCGCTGGGCATCATGCCCTACATCACCGCCAGCATCATCATCCAGCTGCTGGTGGTGGTGATCCCGCGGTTCGAGGCGCTGAAGAAGGAAGGCCAGTCCGGCCAGCAGAAGCTGACCCAGTACAGCCGGTACCTCACCATCGGCCTGGCCGTCCTGCAGTCATCCGGGTTCATCGCGCTGGCCCGATCCGGCCAGCTGTTCCAGGGCTCGGTCGACTGCCACCCGCTCTACCGCCAGTCGATCTTCGCGCTGGGCACCATGGTGGTGATCATGACGGCCGGCACGGCGGTGGTGATGTGGCTCGGCGAGCTGATCACCGACCGTGGCGTCGGCAACGGCATGTCCATCCTGATGTTCACCTCGATCGCCGCCCGGATCCCGAACGAGGGCGATGCGATCCTGAAGAACTCCGGCGGCTTCGCCTTCGTCCTGATCCTGATGCTCGGCTTCGCGATCATCGCGGCCGTGGTGTTCGTCGAGCAGGCCCAGCGGCGCATCCCGGTGCAGTACGCCAAGCGGATGATCGGGCGCCGGATGTACGGCGGCACCTCCACCTACCTGCCGATGAAGGTCAACATGGCCGGTGTCATCCCGGTCATCTTCGCCTCCTCGCTGCTCTACATCCCGCAGCTGCTGTCCCAGCTCAACGGCAACAGCACCTCCGGGCTGCAGCTGTGGATCAACAACCACCTGCTCGACCAGCAGGACTGGATCCACATCACGACCTACTTCCTGCTGATCATCTTCTTCACCTACTTCTACGTCGGCATCACCTTCAACCCCGAGGAGCGGGCCGACGACATGAAGAAGTACGGCGGCTTCATCCCGGGCATCCGGCCCGGCCGGCCGACCGCGGAGTACCTGCAGTACGTGCTGTCCCGGATCACGCTGCCCGGCGCGCTCTACCTGGGCATCATCGCCGTGATCCCGAACTTCTTCTTCTCGATGACCGGTGGCAACAACCAGAACTTCCCGTTCGGCGGCACCGCTGTGCTGATCATGGTCGGCGTGGCGCTGGACACGGTCAAGCAGATCGAGAGCCAGCTGATGCAGCGCAACTACGAAGGGTTCCTGCGTTAATGGCGGGGCGTCGTCCCCGCCGTCCGGGCCGCCCCGCCCGGACGCTGACCTTCGGCCGGCCGGCCCTGGCAGCGACCCGGCGGAGCGGGCCGGTGAGACCCTAGTGCGACTCGTCCTCGTGGGCCCGCCCGGCGCGGGCAAGGGCACCCAGGCCGGCTTCATCGCAGAGCGCTTCGCCATTCCGCAGATCTCGACCGGTGACATCTTCCGGGCCAACGTCTCCGGCGGCACCGAGCTGGGCAAGCTGGCCAAGTCCTACATGGACGCCGGCGACCTGGTGCCCGACGCGGTGACCATCGCGATGGTGCGCGACCGGCTGGGCGAGCCGGACACCGCGGCCGGCTTCCTGCTGGACGGTTTCCCGCGCAACGTCGCCCAGGCCTACGAGCTGGACTCGGTGCTCGGGGACCTCGGGTCCTCGCTCAATGTGGTCCTGCAGCTCGAGGTCGACAACGACGAGGTGGTCCGCCGGCTGTCCGGCCGGCGGATGTGCCGCAAGTGCGGTCACATCTGGCACGTCGAGTACGACCCCACCAAGGTCAAGGGCATCTGCGACCGGTGCGGCGGCGAGCTGTTCCAGCGCGACGACGACCAGGCCGACACGGTGCGGCACCGGCTGGACGTCTACGCCGAGCAGACTGCACCGCTGATCCAGTTCTACGACGGCCGGGGCCAGCTGGTGGTGGTCGACGCCCTCGGCCCGGTCGAGGACGTCACCGAGCGGGCGATCGCGGCGCTGACCAAAGCGATGACCTGACCCGTCGTGCGCCGCCGCCGGGACGACATCGAACTCAAGACACCCGAGCAGATCCGCTCGATGCGGGCTGCCGGCCTGGTGGTCGCCGCCGGCCTCGCCGCGATGGCCGAGGCGGCCAAGCCGGGCGTGTCCACCTACGAGCTGGACCAGATCGCCCGGGAGGTGCTCGCCGAGGCCGGGGCGGTGTCCTCCTTCCTCGGCTATGCCGGCCCGCCGCCGTTTCCCGGCGTGATCTGCTCCTCGCGCAACGCCCGGGTGGTGCACGGCATCCCCAGCCCGGACGACGTGCTGGCCGACGGCGACCTGCTCTCGCTGGACTTCGGGGCGATCGTGGACGGCTGGCACGGCGACGCGGCGGTCACCCTGGCGGTGGGGCAGGCCGGCCCCGACGCGCTGGCGCTGTCGCACGCCTGCCGGACCGCGCTGTGGGACGGCATCGCCGCCGCCCGGGTCGGTGGCCGGCTCACCGACATCTCCTTCGCGGTGCAGGCCTCGGTGGAGGACGCCGGCAGCTACGGCATCGTCGCCGGCTACGGCGGCCACGGCATCGGCACCGCGATGCACATGGACCCGCACATCCTCAACTACGGAAAGCCGGGCAAGGGCCCCCGGCTGGTGGCCGGGATGGCGCTGGCCATCGAGCCGATGATCACACTCGGCTCGGCCGAGACCCGTCAGCTGGCGGACAACTGGACGGTGCAGACCGTCGACGGCTCGCTGGCCGCCCACTGGGAGCACACCGTGGCGCTGCTCCCGGACGGGCTGTGGGTGCTGACCGCCGAGGACGGCGGACGGGCCGAGCTGGCCGCCCGCGGGGTGCCGGTCAGCGCGCTCGCCGACTGAGCCGGCCGCCACTGTCTAGCGGCCTGCTGATGTTTGCTGGTCGTTTCGTCTGGTGGCTGTCGTCAGGGTCGCGCGCTAGGTTGAGTCCTGATCACTCAGCAGCGAATGGAGGCGGCATGGGTATCACTGCGCCTGGCGTGCAGAACTCACAGCCGATCCGGACCATCGCCGAGGCCGGCACCCACATGACCCGGGTGTGCTTCAAGCACGGCCCCCCGGCTCGGACCGGCATCGAACTCGAATGGCTCCTGATCGACCCGCACGACCCCGACCGGCGTCCCGACGTATCGACACTCGCGACGCTGCTCGGCCCGCACGCTCCACCTACCCTGGTTCCGGACAGCCCGGCCGTACCCCTTCCGCGCGGCGGCCTGATCACCGTAGAACCCGGCGGGCAGGTCGAGATCTCCTCACCACCCGCCACCTCCGTCGCCGGCCTGATCGCCGGCATGAGTGCCGACATCCAGGCCCTGCAGGCTCTGCTCGCCCCGGCCGGGTTCGAACTGGGCAGCCTGGCGGCCGACCCGCACCGGCGGCCGCACCGGATCCTCACCACCCCCCGCTACAACGCGATGGCCGACTGGTTCGACAGGTTCGGCCCGGCCGGCCGGGTGATGATGTGCTCCACCGCCGCCCTGCAGGTCTGCCTCGACCTGGGCACCCGTGCCGAAGCCGGCAACCGGTGGCAGGCGGCCCACCAGCTGGGACCGGTGCTGCTGGCCGCCTTCGCCAACTCGCCCCGGACCGCCGGCAACCTGCTGCCGGCCGCGGCCTCGACCCGGATGGCGGCGTGGTGGCAGCTGGACCCCGAACGCAGCCAGCCGCCCAAGTCACTGGACCTCGACAGCTATCCCGAACGGGTGCTCGACACCCACGTGCTGGCCCGGCACCGCGCCGGCGGGGACTGGCGCCCGGAGCAGCCGATGACGCTGCGCGGGTGGCTGGAGTCCGGCGAGCCGCTGACCACCGCCGACATCGACCTGCACCTGTCCACGCTGTTCCCGCCGGTCCGGCCGCAGGGCTATCTCGAGTTCCGCTACCTCGACGCCCAGCCCGGCGAGGAGTGGGTGGCCCCGGTGGCGCTGCTGGCGGCGCTGTTCGCCAGCCCGGACCGGGTCCAGCAGGTGCTGGCCTGCACCGCCGAGGCCACCGACCGCTGGCCGCAGGCCATCGAGCAGGGGCTGGCCGATCCGGTGCTGGCCAGCATGGCGGCAGATCTGCTCGACATCGCCCTGCCGGGGCTGGCCGGCCTGGACCTGCCCCCGGCCGTCCGGCAGGCGGTGGACCGGACCCTGTACCGCCGGCTGTGCGAGGGCATCAGTCCCGGGTCGGAGGCACTCGCTGCCGGCCTAGCGACCGCCGCGGCACCGGCCGCCGACGTACCGGCCGCGGCACCGGCCGCCGACCTACCTACCGCCGGCCTACCGACCGAGGAGGGAAGTCGATGACCCCGGTGGATCTGCGCCAGCTCGGCGACGCCGAGCTGCGCGAGCACATCGCCGCGGAGCTGGCCCGGACCCGGCAGCGCAGCACCGCCCTGACCGACGCGGTGGACGAGCCGGACCTGGTCTCGCAGCACTCGCCGCTGATGTCGCCGCTGGTCTGGGACTACGCCCACATCGCCAACCAGGAGGAGATCTGGCTGGTGCGCGACGTCGGCGGCCGGGAGGCGGTGCGGGCCGATATCGACTCCATGTACGACGCCTTTCAGAATGCCCGCGCCGACCGGCCGTCGCTGCCGTTGCTGTCCCCGGCCCAGACCCGCGGCTACGTCGGGCAGGTCCGGCAGAAGGTGCTCGAGGTGCTCGACCGCGCGCCGCTGAACGTCAACCGGCTGACCCGGTCCGGGTTCGCGTTCGGCATGGTGATCCAGCACGAGCAGCAGCACGACGAGACCATGCTCGCCACCCACCAGCTGCGCCGGTCCGGGCCGCCGCTGCAGGCCCCGCCGCCCGCTCCGCCGGTGGCCGCGGGGCTGGCCCGCGAGGTGCTGATCCCCGCCGGGCCGTTCACCATGGGCACCTCCACCGAGGCCTGGGCGCTGGACAACGAACGGCCGGCGCACCAGGTGCAGGTCGGGGCCTTCTACCTCGACACCACGCCGGTGACCAACGGCGACTACCTGCGGTTCCTCTCCGACGGCGGCTACGACGACCGCCGGTGGTGGAGCGAGCCCGGTTGGGAGTACCGCCAGCGGGCCGGCCTCACCGCACCGCTGTTCTGGACCCGGGACGCCGACGGCTCGTGGTGGCGGCGCAGCTTCGGCACCCTGCTCCCGGTCGCCGAGAACGAGCCGGTGGTGCACGTGTGCCTGTACGAGGCGCAGGCCTACGCCGCCTGGGCCGGCCGGCGGTTGCCCACCGAGGCCGAGTGGGAGAAGGCGGCCCGCTGGGATCCGGCCTCGCAGCGGTCCAGGCGTTACCCGTGGGGCGACGACGACCCGACGCCGGAGCGGGCCAACCTCGGCCAGCGGCACCTGCGCCCGGCACCGGCTGGCAGCTATCCGGCCGGCGCGTCGCCTTACGGCGTGCACCAGTTGATCGGCGACGTCTGGGAGTGGACGTCCTCGACCTTCGCCGGCTACCCCGGCTTCGAGGTGTTTCCGTACCCCGAGTACTCCAGGGTGTTCTTCGGCCAGGACTACTACGTGCTGCGCGGCGGGTCGTTCGGCACCGACCGGGCCGCCTGCCGCGGCACCTTCCGCAACTGGGACTTCCCGATCCGGCGGCAGATCTTCGCCGGGTTCCGGACCGCCCGCGACGCCGAGCTGGGCTGAGCAGCGGTGTGCCGACATCTGGGCTACCTCGGTGAGCCGGTGACGCTGGCCGAGCTGGTGCTGGACCCACCGCACTCGCTCGTCGTGCAGAGCTACGCGCCGAAGGACATGCGCGGCGGCGGCAAGGTCAACGTCGACGGGTTCGGCGCCGGCTGGTTCGGCGCCGACGGTGGACCGGCGCGACGGTACCGGCGCGCGGTGCCGATCTGGCAGGACGGCGGGTTCGCCGAGCTGGCCCGGGCCACCCCGGCTGCCGGCGTGCTGGCGGCCGTCCGCAACGCCACCGCCGGCATGCCGATCGCCGACGCCGCCTGCGCGCCGTTCACCGACGGCCGCTGGCTGTTCAGCCTCAACGGCTACCTCGCCGGCTGGCCGGACACCGCAACGGGGCTGGCCGCCGGCGTGCCGCTCGGCGACCTGCTGACCATCCAGGTGATGACCGATGCCGCCCTGCTGTGGGTGCTGCTGCGGCACCGGCTGGCCGCCGGCGGCGACCCGGCGGCGGTGCTCGGCGGCCTGGTCGCCGAGGTGCTGGCGGCGGCGCCGGGCTCCCGCCTGACCACCCTGCTCACCGACGGCCGGCGGCTCTATGCCACCACCGTCACCCATGCGCTGTGTGCCCGCCAGGCGCCGACCGGGGTGCTGCTGGCCAGCGAGCCCTTCGACGACGCTCCCGGCTGGCAGCCGATCCCGGACGGCCAGCTGGTCGTGGCCGATCGCGGCGGAGTGCACTGCCAACCACTGCCCGGTGCCACCGGTGCCCAACCCAGGAAGTGAGGGCCATGTCCATCAGCGTCGATGACAGATTCCTCGACTCGGCCAGCGCCGCCGACGAGCTCGCCGAGGATGCCCGGACGGGGCTGGCCGGTACGCCGAAGTCGCTGCCGCCACGGTGGTTCTACGACGCCCGCGGCAGCGAGCTGTTCGAGCAGATCACCGAGCTGCCGGAGTACTACCCGACCCGGACCGAGGCGCAGATCCTGCGTGCCCACGCCGACGACATCGCGGCCGCCGCGCCGGTCGAGACGGTGATCGAGCTCGGCTCCGGCTCCTCCACCAAGACCCAGCTGCTGCTGGATGCCTGGCAACGGGCCGGCACGCTGCGCCGGATCATCACCGTGGACGTGTCGGCCAGCGCGCTGGCCGACGCCGCGGTCGGGCTCTCGGCCCGCTACCCGGCGGCCACCGTGCTGCCGATCCGGGCGGACTTCACCCGGCACCTGGACGGGTTGGCGAAGTCCGGGCGCACCGCCGTGGTGTTCCTCGGCTCCACCATCGGGAACCTCGACCCGGCCGAGCGCGCCGCGTTCTTCGGCGGCGTCCGGTCGGCCCTCGACCCGGGCGACGTGCTGCTGCTGGGTACCGACCTGGTCAAGCCGGCCGAGATCCTGGTGCCGGCCTATGACGACGCGGCCGGCGTCACCGCCGCGTTCAACCTCAACGTGCTGCACGTGCTCAACCGCGAGCTGGACGGCGACCTGCCGGTCGAGGCGTTCGAACACCGCGCGGTGTGGAACCCGGTGGCCGAACGGATCGAGATGCGGCTACGGGCTACTCGCGAGATCCGGGCCCGGCTGTCCCGGATCGGCATGCCGGTGCACTTCGACGCGGGGGAGGAGTTGCTCACCGAGATCTCCTCGAAATTCCGCCGCGACGGGATCACCGCCGAGCTGGCCTCGGCGGGGCTGCGGCTGACGCACTGGTGGACCGATCCGGCGAAGCTGTTCGCGCTGAGCCTGTCGCACTGACCCGCGCGGCCACTCTCAGCACAGGGTCAGCGGCCACCCTCGGCACAGGGTCAGCGACACCCTCGGCACAGGGTCAGCGGAGTGCGGCGCAGCCGTCGGCCATCGAGCCGGCGTGGCTGTCGGCCCCTGGAGCCGGCGCGCCGGCTCGGGTAGCGGGCGGCATGGCAGGTGCGGTGGTTCGCTCCGCCCGCGCTCGGCGCCCACCCAGTCGCCGAGAATCCCTGCCATGCCGCCCGGCCCCTCCCCCGAGGTCGATGACGTACCCGCGCCGCCGAGATACCGATCCGGCGACACGAATCATCGTCGTCTGACATAGAGTCATACAGCAGACGATGCTTAACATCCCTGGTAAGCGTAGCTTTGTCAAGCGCTAGCTGCCGAACCGGGGCGGCGTGTCGCGGCTGGGGATGTCAGGCCACCGACCACAGCGGCGCCTGGCGGGCCAGCGCGCGCCGCAGCGCCCTGCGTTCGGCGCTGCTCATCCGGTGCAGCCGGACCGCCAGCGTCTCGCTGTCCACGTCCAGCCAGTGGGCCAGGGCGCCTTGGTCGTCCGCGCCACCCAACTCCCGGATCCCGGCGGCGAGGCTGTCCAGCGGGATCAGCCGGCGGCTCGCCTCGGCGTGCACCAGGTCCTCCTCGCGCTGCAACCAGGGGCCGCAGTCGAGGATGCCCCGTTCCAGGTGGACGAGCTCGTGGGTCAACGTGCACCTGCGCTGGGCGGCGGAGGTGTCGGCGCGCAGGGCGATCAGGCGGCCGTCGTCGCGCACCTCCCCCAGCAGGTCGTCTGTCATCGGCTCGATGACGACCTTGACGTCCGGCCAGTTCTGCCGGAGGTCGGCCCACGGGTCGTAGGGCGGGGACGGGCGGAGGGCGGTGGTCGGCAGGCGGTGGCGGGTGGGGTGCGGGGTCATGCGGGCAGTATGGGGTAGCCCTCTGACGATCCGGTGGGGCGCGGGTCAGCGCTGGGGCGGTTCCGCCGAGCCGCGGCGGGCGGCCCGCGGGGCGGCCTTCTTGGCGCGGGCGGTGTCCAGCTCGGTCGCCGGCTTGTTTACCGTGCCGGGTACCAGCATCGCCCGGATGACCTCGTCCACCGCGCGCCGTTGCCGGCGGCTGAGCCGGCTGGACTCGGCCGGCGGCTGGTAGGGCTCGGTCACCTCGTTGGGCAGGGCGGCCGCGGCGCGCAGCTTGGTCATCGGCACCTTGAGCACCTTCGACAACGCCAGCAGGGTGGACTCGTCAGGCTTGCCGTGGTTGCCGCGCAGGTACCGGGCAGCGGTGTCGTGATTGAGGCTGAAGCCGAGCTCGCGGGCGTTGCGAGCGATGGTGCGGGCACTCAGGCCGGCAGAGTTCGAGGCCTGCAGCAGTTCGGACAGCGCGGTCATCGACCGGCTCCGGAATGCCTCGGCCCACTCATCGTTCGCCCCCGCTGCGGATATCGGTATATGCAGCCATGTTGTAGACAGTAGCGGCTCAAGCACCCTCAAAGGTGGGCGATTTTCCGATCCGGTAGCCCGCACGTCGCCATGCCGCAGCCGGCGGTCTTCCCGGAGCGGCCGCGGCTGGCTCAGGCGCAACGCGGAAAGGCCTGCACCAGGCGGATGATCGTGCGGCTCAGCGTCCGGACGGTTCGGCCGGACCGCGCCGGGCTGCCTTGCCGCGCGTCGGCTGTCTGCCGCGCCGGGAGTCCAGCTTGGTCACCGGCTCGCTGGCCACCGGCGTCTGCAGCATGGCGCGGATCACCTCGTCGACCGCGCGGCGCTGGCGCCGGTTGAGCCGGTCGGCCTCGGCCGGTGGCCGGTACGGCTCGGTCACGTCGGCCGGCAGCGACGCCGCCCGGCGCAGCTTGGCCAGCGAGACGCCCAGGACGCTGGAGAAGGCTCGCAGGGTGGCCTCGTCCGGCTTGCCGTGCTCACCGCGCAGGTAGCGGGCGGCGGTGTCGTGGTTGAGGGTGAAGCCCTGACCGCGGGCAGCCTGGGAGATGGCGCGGGCGCTGAGGCCTTTGCTGTTCTCAGCCTGCAGCAGTTCCGACAGCGCGCTCATCGGGATCCGGCGGGGTGCGACGGCTCGCCGTGGTCGGCGGGCACTCCGGTACGTGCAGACATGATGTAGACAGTATCGGCTCGCGGTGCCGGGCCGAGCAGGGGGAGACCCGTCCGGTGCGCCCCCCGGGTGCGCGGCCAGTGACAGGCGAAACCGGCTGGGGTACGGTCTTCGCACCAAAACAGACCGCGCGGAATTTTCTTGGCCGGAGCAAGGGGCACGGTGCCATGACCAGCTACCCCTGCCGCGCTGCCCGCCCGGCCCGGCCCGGCCGGATTCCGGTGCCGGCGAGCCGGCCGGCGACCGGGTCCCGGCGGCAGGCATGACCGCCGGGTACCCGGGGCTGCTCGCCCTTCTCGGCGGCCTCGGCGCCCCCTGCTCGCTGCCAGCGCGGCATGCCGAGCGGTTGCGCCGCGGCCGGGCCGGTGCGGCCCACGACGCCGGTGCCGGACTGTGGCCGGAGGCCGGCTGGCGGGCCCGGGCCGCCGAGCGGATGGCTTCGGCGCCGGGTTGCGTCGCCCTGGTGCTGATCGATCCGGTGCCCCCGCAGCACGAGGCGGCGATCGCCCGCTGCCTGCTGGGCGTGCTGCGCCCGAGCGACCCGGTGGGCCGGTACGGAACCCGCCAGCTGGCCGCGCTGGTCCAGGTCGATCTCCCCGCGGTCGGCGTGCTGGTCGCCGAGCGGGTGCGCGCCCGGCTCGCGCAGGCCGGCATCGGCTGCGTGCTGGGCGTGGCGGTCAGTGCCGGGGAGGACCTGGGCGACCTGCTGATCCGGGCCGGGTCGGACCTGATGGCACGCCGGGAGTCGGCAGGCAGCTCCGTCCGCTGGTGAGCCGCGCCGATCACGGTGGACGAACCGTCCGGTGCTCCTAGCCGAATCGCTGGAATGCGGTGCGGTACCCCGCGCGGCTGCCCGGATAGCGCCGTACGACACGGTCCATAGTGTCTGATAAGTGACAGGACGTCAGACAGTTCGGGTAGCTTGAGCCCCAAATCCGGCCGGTGCCGGAAGCAATGAGTCGAACGGGGGATTCATGCAACTACGAAGCCGGCGAGCACTCGCTGACTACATCGACCTCTTGGGGGTGTCGGAACGCCAACTGGCACGCAGCGCGGGACTGAGTCATTCCACGGTGAACCATCTGGTGACGGGCCGGCGCAGCAGCTGCTCGCTGCGCACGGCGGTGGCTATCGAGAGGGCGCTGGACTGCCCGCCGGGCCTGCTCTTCTCGCCCGACACCGATGCCGACCGGGTGGCGATGTACCGGCTGTGGGCCGACTCGGAGACCCGGGCCGGCGAGCGCAGCAGCCGCTGATGCCGCAACCGTCAACCCCGGGCTGCCGGCCCGGCCACGGCCCGGCGCTACCGGGGCCGCCGATGCGGTAGCGGAGGGATTACCGCGCGGTCGCCGAGCTGAGGCACAGCGTCCCGGTCTGACCGGAAGCCGGACGCTCGCCCAGCTCGGCGATCAGCTGGTAGGAGCGCAGCCGGTCGTCGAGGTCGTAGATCTGGTTGGTCAGCATCAGCTCGTCCGCCCCGGTCCGGCCGAGCAGCTCCGCGAGCTGGGCCGCCACGGTCGACGGCGAGCCGAGTGCCTGGCCGACCCGGCGCTGCTCGACGAAGGCGCGCTCGGCCGGGCTGAACTCGTACGCCGCGGCCTCTGCCGGGCTGGGCAGCCGGATTGGCAGGCCGGCCCGCAGCCGCAGGAACGACAGCCAGCCCGGCTTGGCGAGGTACTCGGCGCGCTCGTCGGTGTCGGCGCAGGTCGCGCTCACCGCCACCATCGCGTACGGCTGGTCCAGCCACTGCGAGGGCCGGAAGCTGGCGCGGTAGATCGCCAGTGCCGGCTCGGTGTTGGCGGCCGAGAAGTGGTGGGCGAAGGAGAACGGCAGGCCCAGCAGGCCGGCCAGCCGTGCGCTGTAGTCACTGGAGCCCAGCAGCCAGACCTGCGGCAGCGCCGCGGCGGTCGGCACTGCCTGCACCCGGGCCGGGTCGCCAGCCAGCATGGCGATGAGCTCGGCGAGTTCGGCGGGGAAGTCCTCGGCCGACAGGCCCTGGATCGTCCGGCGCAGCGCCAGCGCCGTCCGCTGGTCGGTGCCGGGCGCCCGGCCGATGCCCAGGTCGATCCTTCCCGGATGCAGCGACTCCAGGGTGCCGAACTGCTCGGCCACCACCAACGGTGCGTGGTTGGGCAGCATCACCCCGCCGGAGCCCACCCGGATGGTGCTGGTCACCGCCGCCAGGTGGGCCAGCAGCACGGCCGGGGACGAGCTGGCGATGGCTGGCATGTTGTGGTGCTCGGCCACCCAGAAGCGCTGGTAGCCCCAGGCCTCGGCCCGCCGGGCCAGTTCGGTGGTGGAGTGCAGCGCCTCGGTGGTGTCGCCCTTGCTGCTGACCGGCGCCAGGTCCAGGATGGACAGCGGAACATGCTTCACCTCGGCTCCAACCACCGGGCGTCCGGCGCTCTTCCCCGCCCGCCCGGGTCCGGGCGTTTTGGTATCGGGTCCCGAAGTGGGTAAACTCAATCGTTGGCGCATGCCGCCGGTTACCATGCCCAGATTTCTGGGCGTCTCGCTGTGGCCGCGAGTGGTGATCGACCCTCATCGACAAGCGCCGGACGCACGTCATCACCGCGGTGGTCCGCGCCTGCTGGCCGCGTCCGTACTGTACGACACAAGACGTAACGAAAAGCGGAGGATATGGCCAAAAAGGACGGGGCCATCGAGGTTGAGGGCAAAGTGGTCGAGCCACTGCCCAACGCGATGTTCCGGGTGGAACTGAGCAACGGGCACAAGGTGCTCGCGCACATCAGCGGCAAGATGCGCCAGCACTACATCCGTATCCTGCCCGAGGACCGGGTCGTGGTGGAGCTCTCACCGTACGACCTCACCCGCGGTCGCATCGTCTACCGCTACAAGTAAGCCGACCGATGACGTCGGTTGCCGCCCGGCGGCAGCCGCATGTTCGAAACCAGGAGTAACAGGCGTGAAGGTCAAGCCCAGCGTCAAGCCGATCTGCGACAAGTGCAAGGTCATCCGTCGCCACGGTCGGGTCATGGTCATCTGCGACAACCTGCGCCACAAGCAGCGCCAGGGCTGAGTAGAAGCACCAGCACGCAGTAGCACCAGCCAGCACCACCCCAGCACCACCCCAGCACGCGCAATCCTCCCCGTTCCGCCGGCCAGCCGGTTCGGAGCGGGGTCACCCCCGGACGGAGGCCGGGGCCGCTGCACCGGAACTGACCCAGGTCAGGCCGGTCAGGGCACAGCGGACGGATGCGCACAACACCTCCGGAGGAACGAAGGAGAACGCCCCGAATGGCACGTCTTGCCGGCGTCGACCTGCCCCGCGAGAAGCGGATGGTCATCGCACTCACCTACATCTACGGCGTCGGGCCGACCCGCGCGAAGGAAGCCCTCGAGGCCACCGGGGTCAGCCCGGACCTGCGGGCTCGTGACCTGAGCGACGAGGACCTGGTCAAGCTGCGCAACTACATCGAAGGCAACTACAAGGTCGAGGGCGACCTGCGGCGCGAGGTCGCCGCGGACATCCGCCGCAAGATCGAGATCGGTTGCTACCAGGGCCTGCGGCACCGCCGCGGCCTGCCGGTGCACGGCCAGCGCACCAAGACCAACGCCCGTACCCGCAAGGGTCCGAAGAAGACGATGGCCGGCAAGAAGAAGGCCAAGAAGTAACTCCTCGCCGGCCCCCCGGCACTCGCCGCGGGCCGACCTCGACTTCGTTCCGATCACACCCCAGGAGCTAAAGGCAGATGCCTCCCAAGACTCGCGGCACAGGTGCCGTGAAGAAGGTCCGTCGCAAAGAGAAGAAGAACGTCGCGCACGGCCACGCTCACATCAAGAGCACGTTCAACAACACCATCGTCTCCATCACCGACCCGACCGGCAACGTGATCAGCTGGGCCTCGGCCGGCCACGTGGGCTTCAAGGGCTCGCGCAAGTCGACCCCGTTCGCCGCCCAGATGGCCGCCGAGAACGCCGCCCGCAAGGCGCAGGAACACGGCGTGAAGAAGGTCGACGTGTTCGTCAAGGGCCCGGGCTCCGGGCGCGAGACCGCGATCCGCTCGCTGCAGGCGACCGGGCTCGAGGTCGGCACCATCTCCGACGTCACTCCTCAGCCGCACAACGGTTGCCGGCCGCCCAAGCGGCGCCGGGTCTGAGTTCGGTCCGAGGATAGGAGAAGAGAGAGAAATGGCTCGTTACACCGGACCCGCGACCCGGGTGTCCCGTCGTCTCAACGTCGACCTGGTCGGCGGCGACGCCGCCTTCGAACGGCGCCCCTTCCCGCCCGGCCAGCACGGCCGGGCCCGCATCAAGCAGAGCGAGTACCTGCTGCAGCTGCAGGAGAAGCAGAAGGCCAAGTACTCCTACGGCGTGCTGGAGAAGCAGTTCCGCCGCTACTACGAAGAGGCCACTCGGCGCACCGGCAAGACCGGTGACAACCTGCTGCAGATCCTGGAGTCGCGGCTGGACAACGTGGTCTACCGGGCGGGCCTGGCCCGTACCCGGCGGGCCGCCCGCCAGTTGGTCAGCCACGGCCACTTCCTGGTCAACGGCCACAAGGTGAACATCCCCAGCTACCGGGTCACCCCGCTGGACATCATCGACGTCAAGCCGAAGTCGCTGGAGACCACGCCGTTCCTGATCGCCCGTGAGACCCTGGGCGACCGGCCGACCCCGGCCTGGCTGCAGGTCATCCCGTCCAAGCTGCGCATCCTGGTGCACCAGCTGCCCGAGCGCTCGCAGATCGACATCCCGCTCACCGAGCAGCTGATCGTCGAGCTCTACTCGAAGTAGCAGGCCGCCACCTCCGGTGGCAGCGCCTGCCCGGCCCGGGCCTTCCCAGCACGAGCGGGAAGGTCCGGCACACAACTGAATACCTGTCTGCGGACGTCATATAGCGGGCGTCCCTGAATCAAGGAGAACCACCTTGCTGATTTCCCAGCGTCCGACGCTGACCGAAGAGGTCATCGCCGACAACCGTTCCAAGTTCGTCATCGAGCCGCTCGAGCCCGGCTTCGGCTACACCCTGGGCAACTCGCTGCGGCGCACCCTGCTGTCGTCCATCCCGGGCGCGGCGGTCACCAGCATCCGGATCGACGGCGTGCTGCACGAGTTCACCACCGTCGAGGGGGTCAAGGAGGACGTCACCGACCTGATCCTGAACCTCAAGGAACTGGTCGTGTCCTCCGACTCGGACGAGCCGGTCGTGATGTACCTGCGCAAGCAGGGCCCCGGCGAGGTCACCGCGGCCGACATCGCGCCGCCGGCCGGCGTCGAGATCCACAACCCGGACCTCAAGATCGCCACCATCAACAAGAAGGGCCGGCTCGAGATCGAGCTGGTGGTCGAGCGGGGCCGTGGCTACGTCACTGCCGTGCAGAACAAGCAGCCGGGCCAGGAGATCGGCCGGATCCCGGTCGACTCGATCTACTCGCCGGTGCTCAAGGTCACCTACGCCGTCGAGGCCACCCGGGTCGAGCAGCGCACCGACTTCGACCGCCTGGTGGTCGACGTCGAGACCAAGTCCTCGATCAGCCCGCGGGACGCCGTCGCCAGCGCCGGCCACACCCTGGTCGAGCTGTTCGGCCTGATGCGCGAGCTGAACGAGGAGGCCGAGGGCATCGACGTCGGCCCGTCGCCGACCGAGGTTGCCGACATCGCGGCGTTCTCGATGCCGATCGAGGAGCTCGACCTCACCGTCCGGTCCTACAACTGCCTCAAGCGCGAGGGCATCCACACCGTCGGTGAGCTGGTCGGCCGCAGCGAGGCGGACCTGCTCGACATCCGCAACTTCGGCTCGAAGTCCATCGACGAGGTGAAGGTCAAGCTGCACGGCCTGGGCCTGTCGCTCAAGGACAGCCCGCCCGGATTCGACCTGAACGCGGTGGTCGACTCCTACGGCAGCGAGGAGTTCGGCGATGACACCGACTACGCCGAAACCGAAGAGCTGTAACGTCCGTTGACCCTGGCCGCGGCGGCCGCCGGACCCACCCCGGCGGCCGCGGGTGCCGAGAACCTTTCCTAGGAGCACGTCATGCCCACGCCCACCAAGGGCCCCCGCCTCGGCGGCGGTCCGGCCCACGAGCGCCTACTGCTCGCGAACCTGGCGACCGCGCTGTTCGAGCACGACCGGATCACCACCACCGAGGCCAAGGCCAAGCGGCTGCGCCCGCTGGCCGAGAAGCTGATCACGTTCGCCAAGCACGGCGAGCTGCACGATCGGCGCCAGGTTCTCAAGGTCATCCGGGACAAGGACGTGGTGCACAAGCTGTTCGCCGAGATCGGGCCGAAGTTCGCCGCCCGCGCCGGCGGCTACACCCGGATCATCAAGATCAACCCGCGCAAGGGTGACAACGCCCCGATGGCCGTCATCGAGCTGGTCGAGGAGCTGAGCGCCGCGGCCCGGGTGGTCCGCGAGGCCGAGCGGTCCCGCGGTACCAAGGTGGCGCCGGCCAAGGCTCCGACCGGCCGCACCGCCGAGATCGCCTCCGACGCCGCCGCCGAGTCGCCGACCGCGGCCCGGGTGGCCTCCGACGCCGAAGCTGCCAAGGCCGCGGCTGCCTCCGACGACACCGCTGCCGAGAGCACGGTTGCGGACGAGGACACCGCCGACGAGGCCGTCGCGTCCGTCGAGAGCCAGGACATCGTCGCCGACGCGTCGCTGACCGGCGACGCGGCCACCGAGGAAGCGGTGGCGGCGTCCACGGACGCTCCCGAAGCCGCCGAGGCCGACAGCACCGAGGCCGACAGCACCGAGGCCGAAGGCAAGTAACGCCTCCCCGGGTCCTGCCATGACCGCACCGGACGAGCCCGCCTTTCCTTCCCGGGAAGGCGGGCTCGTCCGGTTGCGGCTGGACCTGGAATACGACGGGACCGGCTTCGCCGGCTGGGCCAGCCAGCCGGGCCTGCGCACCGTCCAGCAGGTGCTGGAGGCGGCCCTGAGCACGCTGTTCCGGGTGCCGCGGGTCGCGGTGGTGGTGGCCGGCCGTACCGACACCGGGGTGCACGCCACTGGCCAGGTCTGCCACTGCGACGTCGCCGCGGCCGGCTGGGCCGAGCAGCGGGGCCGGATCGTCCGGCGGCTGGCCGGGTTGCTGCCCCCGGACGTCCGGGTGCGTGCGGTGACCGAGGCGCTGGCGGACTTCGACGCCCGGTTCTCAGCGCTCTGGCGCCGCTACCGGTACCGGATCTGCGATGCCGAGTACGGCGCGCCGGTGCTGCGCCGGGTAGACACAGTTGGCTGGAAGCGCACCCTGGACGCCGCCGCGATGGACCGGGCCGGCCAGCGGCTGCTCGGCCTGCATGACTACGCCGCCTTCTGCCGGCGCCGGCCGGGTGCCACCACGGTGCGCCGGCTGGAACAGCTGGCGGTGCGGCGGCGCGGTGAGCTGGTCGAGATCGAGGTGCAGGCCGACGCCTTCTGCCATTCGATGGTGCGCTCGCTGGTCGGCGCGCTGGCCGCGGTCGGCGAGGGCAGCCGGGACGAGGAGTGGCCTTACCGGCTGCTCGGCCTTGGCGAGCGCAGTGACCACATCACGGTGGCCCCGGCCCGCGGCCTGACCCTGGTGGCGGTCGGCTACCCGGCCGAGGCCGAGCTGGCCGCGCGGGCGGCCCAGACCCGGGGGCTGCGCAGCCTGGACGCCGGCCGACCGGGCTGATCCGTCCGGCTGTCTCAGGCCAGGAACGCCAGGTTGTCCCGGCCGCACCAGTCCAGCACCGCCGGCCACGGCCCGTAGCCGTCTGCCGCGCCGAGCGCGCCGCCGCCCGGGATCACGGTGGCCGCCATCTTCAGCGGCGCGCCGTAGACCCGAGCCACGCCACCCGGGCAGTTCGGGTCGTCCTCGCCGCCGACCAGCACGGTGCCGTCGGCAGCCCGGCGTAACGCATCCACCGCCAGTGGCACCGGCCGCAGGAAGTCCCAGGCCGGCAGCTGCCGGTCCGGGGCCGGCGGGGCCACCAGCGCCACCCGGTCCGGCCGCGGCAGGCGTCCGGCGTCCGGGCTGCCCGCCGCGGCGGCACTGTCGGCAGCAGCGGCGCTGTCGGCAGCAGCGGCACTGTCGGCCTCCCCGCCCGCGGCATGGTGCATCCACAGCAGGCAGGCCGCCGAGTGGGCGAGCAGGTCGAAACCGAGGTCCGGCAGCCCGGCCAGGCTCTGGCGCAGCGCGGCCAGGCACCCGGCCAGGTCGGCCGCCTCCGGCGCCGGCCAGGATGCCAGCCGCACCTCGCGGCCGGCCTCGGCCAGCCGGGCGGCCAGCCAGGCCTGCCAGTCGTCTCCGGAGGCCCCGGCCGGGGCCGGCAGCAACACGGTCGGCACGGTCCTGCTCGGGCGGCGGGGCATCCGGGAAGCCTACTTCGCCGGTCCGGCGTCGCTAGTGCGCCAGGCCCAGCACCAGCAGCGCCTGGGCCAGGTGGTAGGTGACCGCGACGGTGACCGGAGCCCAGAGGAGCCGCCGGACGAACCGGTCACTGGCCAGCACCAGGTCGGAGCAGGCGAACAGCACGATGCCGTAGGCCACCCGCAGCGACGAGGTTCCGATGCCCAGCACCACGGCCGAGCCCAGCGCGGTGATGTAGGCGGCCACCGCGACGGTGAGGCCGGTGCCGCCCTGGGCCTGCGCCCCGGCCAGCACCCGCTGGCCGAAGGCGAGCAGCGCCAGCAGCACCAGCACCAGGCCGAAGCCCAGGCTGAGCTGGTCGGTGCCGTAGCGCAGCATCGCGGCGCAGTAGCACAGGTGACCGAGCAGGAAGCTGGCCAGCCCGGCGCTGAACAGCACGTCCGGTGGCTGGGTCCCGGTGGCGGCAGCCGGGCCGGCAGCGGTAGCCGGCTCCACCAGCCCGACGGGTTCGGCCCGTTCGGCCAGCCGGGCGGACCGGCGGGTGCGGCCGGCGCGGTGTGCACCGGCTGCCGGCCGGGCCGCTGCTCCCACCGGGGAAGGCGGCGGGCTGGTCAGGAGCTCGTCCAGCTGGGCCTGGATGCCGGTGTGCGGCCCGTCCGGCTGGGACAGGCTGGCCACCTCCGGCTGGGTTTCGCCAGCCACCTCCGGCTGGCTCCCGCCGGCAGCGTCCGGCTGGGCCCGACGGGGAGCGGGCAGCTGCCCGGGCGAGGCGAAGGACAGCGCGACATCGCCGACCAGTCCGAATCCCAGCGCCAGCAGCAGCCAGCCGTGCACCCCGGCATGGCTCGGGTGGGCGGTCAGCGCCGCGGCCAGCAGCGCCAGCAGCACGGCGGGCTTGGCGCACCGCTCCAGCAGCTTGACCCGCGCGGCAACCGCCGCCCAGTCGAGTACCGCCAGGATGGCGGCGACAGCCACCCAGACCCACCCAGCCGCTGTCATGGTGGCGACAGGGTAGCCAGAGCCGGGTCAAGTAAGCGCTATGCGCGCCTACAACACGGCTCCCGGATTCAGGATGCCGAGCGGATCCAGCGCGTGCTTGATCCGCTGGGTCAGCGCCATCACGTCCGGGCCGAGCTGGTCGGGCAGCTTCGCCTTCTTCAGCCGGCCGACGCCGTGCTCGCCGGTGATGGTGCCGCCGAGCGAGATCGCCAGGTCCATGATCTGGGTGAAGGCGGTTGCGGCCCGGGCGGTGGAGTCGGTGTCCTGCGCGTCGTAGACGATGATCGGGTGGGTGTTGCCGTCGCCGGCGTGCGCGACGGTGGGGATCTCGAGCCGGTTGGCCTGCGCGATCGCGGCGATGCCGGCCAGCAGCTCGGGCAGCCTGGGCACCGCCACCCCGACGTCCTCGAGCATCAGCGAGCCACGCCGCTCGATCGCCGGGAAGGCCGCCCGCCGGGCCATCGCGAAGGCCTCGCCCTCGGCCGGGTCGGTGGTGGCGAACACCTCGACCGCACCGCAGCCGGTGCAGGCCTCGGCGATCGCGGCAAGCTCGGCCTCGGCGCCGGACCCGGCGTCGGACTGGGCCACCAGCAGCGCCCCGGTGCCCCGGTCCAACCCCATCGACAGGTAGTCCTCGACGGCATTGATCGAGGTCTGGTCCATCAGCTCCAGCATCGCCGGCCGGGTGCTCCGGCTGATCCGGACCACCGCCTCGGCGGCGGCCGGGACGCCGGCGAACAGCGCCACCAGGGTGCTCGGCGGCTGCTGGGCGGGCACCAGCCGCAGCACCGCCCGGGTGATCACCCCCAGGGTGCCCTCGCTGCCGACGAACAGCTTGAGCAGCGACAGGCCCGCCACGTCCTTCAGCCGCGCCCCGCCCAGGCTGATCGCGGTGCCGTCGGCCAGCACCACGTCCAGGCCCAGGACGTAGTCGGTGGTGACGCCGTACTTGACGCAGCACAGCCCGCCGGCGTTGGTGGCGATGTTGCCGCCGATCGAGCAGATCTCGTACGAGGACGGGTCCGGCGGGTACCACAGGCCATGCTCGCGGGCGGCCGCCTTCACCTCGGCGTTCAGCGCTCCCGGCTCCACCACGGCCACCCGGTAGTCCGGGTCGATGTGCACCGCCCGCATCCGGTCCAGGCTGACCACCAGGCCGCCGGCCACCGCCGACGACCCGCCGGACAGGCCGCTGCCGGCGCCCCGGGGCACCACCGGCACCCGGTGCCGGGACGCCCACCGCAGGCTGGCCTGCACCTCGGCGGTGTTGCGCGGCCGGACCACCGCCAGCGGCACGCCGGCCCCGGGGTCGCGGGCCCAGTCGTAGCGGTAGTTGTCCATCAGCACCGGATCGGTGACCAGGGCGTCGGCGGGCAGGGCGGCGGCGAGCTCGTCCAGCGGGGCGGCACCGGGCGGAACCCCGGCGGATGAGGCGGCAGCGGCCGAGGCGGCGGCGGGCACAGCGGTCATGTGCTGATTGTGCCCAGCATTATGCGATTGCGCGGTGGGCCAAACTTGTCGGGTGGGTTATCTAGACGTGCAGTCGATCCGGCACCAGCTCTCCGACGGGCGGGTGCTGCTCTCCGATGTCAGCTTCCGGATCGGCGAGGGGGCCAAGGCCGCGCTGGTCGGCGCCAACGGCGCCGGCAAGACCACCCTGCTGCGGCTGATCGCCGGCGACCTGGCGCCGCAGTCCGGAGCGGTGGCGCGCTCCGGCGGCCTGGGCGTGATGCGGCAGTTCATCGGCTCGGTGCGCGATGCCACCACCGTCGAGGAGTTCCTGGTCTCCCTCGCCCCGCCCGCGGTCGGCCGGGCCTGGGACGAGCTCAACGCCGCCGAGCTGGCGATGATGGAGGCCGACGACGAGAAGACCCAGCTGCGCTATGCCCACGCGCTGGCCAACTGGGGCGACGCCGGCGGCTACGACGCGCAGGTGCTGTGGGACACCGTGACGGTCGCCGCGCTCGGCATCGGCTTCGAGTCCTGCAAGTACCGCGAGATCGCCACCCTCTCCGGCGGCGAGCAGAAGCGGCTGGCGCTGGAGGCGCTGCTGCGCGGGCCGGCCGAGGTGCTGCTGCTCGACGAGCCGGACAACTACCTCGACGTGCCCGGCAAGCAGTGGCTGGAGGAGCGGCTGCAGACCACACCCAAGACCGTGCTGTTCGTCAGCCACGACCGGGAGCTGCTGGCCAACGCCGCCGACCGGGTGGTCACCCTGGAAGGTGGCACCAGCTGGGTGCACGGCGGCGGCTTCGCCTCCTACCACGAGGCCCGCGCGCACCGGCACGAGCGGATGGCAGAGCTGCGGCGGCGCTGGGACGAGGAACGCGCCCGGCTGGTCGAACTGGTCCGGACGCTGCAGCAGCAGGCCAAGATCTCACCGGACATGGCCTCCCGCTACCGGGCCATGCAGACCCGGCTGGCCCGGTTCGAGGCGGAGGGGCCGCCGCCGGACAAGCCCGAGGAGCAGAACGTCACCATGCGGCTACGCGGCGGCCGGACCGGAGTGCGGGCGGTGACCTGCGAGCAGCTGGAGCTGTCCGGGCTGATGAAGCCGTTCGACATCGAGATCTTCTACGGCGAGCGGCTGGCGGTGCTGGGCTCCAACGGTGCCGGCAAGTCGCACTTCCTGCGGCTGCTGGGCGGCGAGCCGGTCAACCACTCCGGATCCTGGAAGCTCGGCGCCCGGGTGGTGCCGGGGCTGTTCGCCCAGACCCACGCCCACCCGGAGTGGGCCGACCGCACTCTGGTGGACCTGCTCTGGCACGGCGAGCCCGGGCGTCCGGGGGTGGACCGCGGCCGGGCGATGGCGGCGCTGCGCCGCTACGAGCTGCACGGCCAGGGCGACCAGAGCTTCGGAACGCTGTCCGGCGGCCAGCAGGCCCGGTTCCAGATCCTGCTGCTGGAGCTGTCCGGGGCGACCCTGCTGCTGCTCGACGAGCCGACCGACAACCTCGACGTGCTCTCGGCCGAGGCTCTGGAGGACGCGCTGGAGGCCTACGAGGGCACCGTGGTGGCAGTCACCCACGACCGGTGGTTCGCCCGCCGGTTCGACCGGTACCTGATCTTCGGCGCCGACGGGGTGGTGGCCGAGTCGGCCGAGCCGGTCTTCGACGCCGCCCGGGTGGTCCGGCCCCGCTGAAACCGGGGCCGGCCGGGTGCCCGGGCGGGCGCTCGATTTGGAGGGGGCTGCCGCCGGCCGGTATCGTGCTCCCTTGGCGCGCGTCCGCCCAGCGGCGCGCGTGCACGGCCATGTTCCGGGGTCGAGCGTCGAGCCAGACGGCTCGGACCGACCGCGGGAGCGGCTGCCAGCCCGCCGGCGGCAGTCGTGAAGACCGACGAGAGAGAGTGCGCCTTGCCCACCTACACCCCCAAGCCCGGTGACGTCGTGCGTTCCTGGCACGTCATCGACGCCAGCGACATCGTCCTCGGCCGGCTGGCCAGCCACGTCGCGCAGCTGCTGCGCGGCAAGCACAAGCCGCAGTTCGCCCCGCACGTCGACACCGGTGACTTCGTCATCGTCGTCAACGCCGACCGGGTCGCGGTCGCGCCGCAGAAGCTCGGCGAGTTCCGCTACCGCCACTCCGGCTACCCGGGCGGGCTGTCCAAGCGGACGGTCGGGGAACTGCTCGAGTCCAAGCCCGAGCGCCTGATCGAGCTCGCGGTCAAGGGCATGCTGCCCAAGAACACCCTGGGTCGCGCGCAGCTGAAGAAGCTGAAGGTCTACAGCGGGCCGAACCACCCGCACGCCGCGCAGCAGCCCAAGGAATTTTCGATCACGCAGGTCGCGCAGTAGCGCGGATCAGCCACTTAGGAGAATTCGCGTTGACTACCCCAGTTCCCGTCGTAGGCCGCCGCAAGGAGGCCGTGGTCCGGGTCCGGCTCGTGCCCGGCACCGGCGTCTTCAAGCTCAACGGTCGTTCGATGGACGACTACTTCCCCAACAAGGTGCACCAGCAGCTCATCCGTGAGCCGCTGGTCACCCTGGAGCGGGACGGCCAGTACGACGTCACCGCCACCCTGATCGGCGGCGGGATCACCGGCCAGGCCGGTGCGCTACGGCTGGCGATCGCCCGGGCTCTGATCAACCTCGAGCCCGACGACCGCCCGGCGCTGAAGAAGGCCGGCTTTCTGACCCGCGACGCCCGGGTCAAGGAGCGCAAGAAGTACGGCCTGAAGAAGGCCCGCAAGGCTCCCCAGTACTCCAAGCGTTAGTCAGCTCGGCGTTCGTGGCCAGGTACTTCGGCACGGACGGGGTTCGCGGTCGCGCGAATGCCGACCTGACCCCCGAGCTGGCGCTGGCGGTGGCCAGTGCCGCCGCCCGGGTGCTTGCCAACCACGACGGCTCGCACCGGCCGGTGGCCGTGGTAGGCCGCGACCCCCGGGTCTCCAGCGAGATGCTGGAGGCCGCGGTGGTGGCCGGCCTCACCTCGGCCGGCGCCGACGTGCGGCTGGTCGGGGTGCTGCCCACCCCGGCGGTGGCCTACCTGACCCAGCGCTACGGCGCCGACCTCGGCGTGGTGCTGTCGGCCAGCCACAACCCGATGCCCGACAACGGCATCAAGCTGTTCGCCCGGGGCGGGCAGAAGCTGCCCGACGACCTCGAGGCCGAGATCGAGGCCGAGATCGAGGCCGGCTGGCGCACCCCGCGCCCGACCGGCGCCGCGATCGGCCGGGTCACCGCCGAGCCGGACGGGGCCGCCCACTACATCGAGCACCTGCTGACCGCGACGCCGGCGTCGCTTGCCGGCCTCAAGGTCGTGGTGGACTGCGCCAACGGGGCGGCGTCCTCGGTGGCCGGCGAGCTGTTCCGGCGGGCCGGCGCCGAGCCGGTGGTGGTAGCCGGTGAGCCGGACGGCGAGAACATCAACGACGGCGTCGGGTCCACCCACATCGACTCGCTGGTCGGCCACGTCCTGCGGCACGGGGCGGACCTCGGCATCGCGCTGGACGGTGACGCCGACCGCTGCCTGGCCGTGGACGCGGCGGGCGCGGTGGTGGACGGCGACCAGATCCTGGCGATCTGCGCCCGGGAGCTGAAGGACCGCTCGCTGCTGGCACGGGACACCGTGGTGGCCACCGTGATGAGCAACCTCGGCTTCCACCACGCGATGCGCGATGCCGGCATCACCGTGCTGACCACCTCGGTCGGGGACCGCTACGTGCTGGAGAGCCTGCTGTCGAACGGCCTGAGCCTGGGCGGCGAGCAGTCCGGCCACGTGATCTTCACCGACGCCGCCACCACCGGCGACGGCCTGCTCACCGCGCTGCGACTGATGTCGTGCATGGCAGGCGCCGGCCGCCCGCTCGCCGAGCTGGCCGCGATCGTGCAGCGGCTGCCGCAGGTGATGATCAACGTCCGGGTCGCCGACCGGGAGAGTGTGGCCGCCTCGCCCGACGTCCGGGCGGCGGTGTCGGCGGCCGAGGCCGAACTCGGCTCCGACGGCCGGATCCTGCTGCGGCCCTCGGGCACCGAGCAGCTGGTCAGGGTCATGGTGGAAGCCGCCAGCCAGGAGCGCGCCGAGCAGATCGCCTGCCGGGTGTCCGAGGTCGTCCGGGCCGTCTAGCCCGCACCGGGTGGCCGTCCACCCGGAGACCCGCATCCTCGAAAACCTGTTAGCTGTGCCACCTCCGCGCCGAGGTGGAACCGAGCCCGCGGCCCGCCGCGTTGAACCCTGAGATGACTGATTCGACTTCCAGCCGTTCTGCTACCAGCCCGCCGACGCCTGACACCGCGGCCCCGAGACCCGAACCCCAGAAGGTGTCCCTGTCGCTGACCCAGGTGCTGGCCAGCGTGCTCGCCGCGGTGAGCGCCTCGATCGCCGCCTCGGTGTTCGGAGTGGCCGGCACCGTGATCGGCGCCGGGCTCGGCAGTGCCGTCAGCGTGGTCGGCGGTGCCGTCTACGCCCGGTCCCTGGAGCGCTCCCGGCAGGCCGCCCGGCTCGCGCTGGCGGTGGCGACCGCCCGGCGGCTGGGGGTACGGGGCGCCGCCGATCCTGCCGGCTCCGCCGATCTGGACGACCTGGACGGCCCGCCCGGCCAGCCGGCGAGCCGGGGACGCCGGCTGCGGCTGGCGCTGACCCCGCAGCGGCTGGCGCTCGGCGCCGGCGCGCTGTTCCTGATCACCATGGGCCTGATCACCGGCTTCGAGCTGCTGACCGGCCAGCCGGTGGCGGCCAGCGTCGAGGGCAGGCAGGGCTCCGGGGTCAGCGTGCTGGGCGGCACCGAACGGTCCGGTCCCGGCACCAGCCCGGCGCGGTCCAGCGTCGGCAGCACCGCCGCCACCAGCACCGCTCCGTCCAGCGCCACCCCGTCCGGCACCGCGCCGAGCAGCGCGAGCTCGGTGCCCAGCGGCACCGCCCAGCCCACCCCGACCGTCACGGTGACCGTGACCCCGTCCGCCGCCCCGACCGACGGCACCGCCAGCCCGACCGCCCCGGCTCCCAGCGGCAGCCCGACCGGCGCAGCCGGCGGCGGCTGACCCGGCCGGCTTCACATCTCCCGTACGCTCTAGCCCATGTGCGGCATCGTTGGCTACGTCGGTCCCCGCCCCGCCCTCGAGGTGGTGATGCAGGGCCTGCGCAGGCTGGAATACCGCGGCTACGACTCGGCCGGGGTCGCCGTGATCAGCGACTCCGGGCAGCTGACCACCGCCAAGAAGGCCGGCCGGATCGAGAACCTGGACGCCGAGCTGGACCGGCTGGCCGAGCAGACCGGCACCTCGCTGGCCGGGCACACCGGCATCGGGCACACCCGGTGGGCCACCCACGGCGCGCCCAACGACGTCAACGCCCATCCGCACGTCGACACCGGCCACCGGATCGCGGTGGTGCACAACGGCATCATCGAGAACTTCAGCGAGCTGCGGGCCGGACTGGAGGCCGCCGGCGTGGAACTGGTCTCCGAGACCGACACCGAAACCGTCGCGCACCTGGTCGCGGCGGAGCTGGCCGCCGGCGCCACCGACCTCGCCGAGGCCACCCGGCGGGTCTGCTGCCGGCTGCAGGGCGCCTTCACCCTGGTACTGCTGGACCGCGAGCATCCCGAGACCGTGGTCGGCGCCCGCCGCAACTCGCCGCTGGTGCTGGGGCTCGGCGAGGGCGAGAACTTCCTCGGCTCGGACGTGGCCGCCTTCATCAGCTACACCAAGGAGGCCGTGGAGCTGGGCCAGGACCAGCTGGTGGAGATCTCCCGGGAGGGCTACCGGATCCTCTGCTTCGACGGCTCGCCGGCCGAGGGCAAGCGGTTCACCATCGACTGGGACCTGGCCGCCGCCGAGAAGGGCGGCTTCGACTACTTCATGCTCAAGGAGATCCAGGAGCAGCCGACCGCGGTCGCCGACACGCTGCGCGCGCACTACCTGGACGGCCGGATCGCCCTGGACGAGCAGCGCCTGGACTCCTCGGTGCTGCGCGAGATCGACAAGGTGTTCGTGGTGGCCTGTGGCACCGCCTACCACGCCGGCCTGCTCGCCAAGCACGCCATCGAGCACTGGACCCGGATCCCGGTCGAGGTCGAGATGGCCTCGGAGTTCCGCTACCGCGACCCGGTGCTGGACCAGCAGACCCTGGTGGTGGCGATCAGCCAGTCCGGCGAGACCGCCGACACCCTGGAGGCGGTCCGGCACGCCAAGGAGCAGCGGGCCACCGTGCTGGCCATCTGCAACACCAACGGCGCGCAGATCCCGCGCGAGGCGGACGCGGTGCTCTACACCCACGCCGGCCCCGAGATCGGGGTGGCGGCCACCAAGACCTTCAGCGCCCAGGTCGCCGCGGTGCTGATCCTGGGCCTGGCGCTGGCACAGGCGCGCGGCACCATGTACGGCGACGAGGTCGGGGTGGTGTACGACTCGCTGCAGGCGATGCCCGCCCTGATCACCGACACCCTGACCGTCATCGAGCCGGTCCGGGTGCTGGCCCGCGAGATCGCCGGCTCCAAGGCGGTGCTGTTCCTCGGCCGGCACGTCGGCTACCCGGTGGCCCTGGAGGGCGCGCTCAAGCTCAAGGAGCTGGCCTACATGCACGCCGAGGGCTTCCCGGCCGGCGAGCTCAAGCACGGTCCCATCGCGCTGATCGAACCGGAGCTGCCGGTGGTGGTGGTGATGCCGTCGCCGTCCGGCCGGCCGCTGCTGCACCAGAAGATGCTGTCCAACATCGCCGAGATCTCCGCCCGCGGCGCCCGCACCATCGTGATCGCCGAGCAGGGCGACCTGCTGGCCGCCAAGCACGCCGCGCACCTGATCGAGGTGCCGGCCGCGCCCACCCTGCTGTCCCCGCTGCTGACCACCATCCCGCTGCAGGTGCTGGCCGCCGAAATTGCCCTAAGTCGCGGATTCGACGTCGACAAGCCCCGTAACCTCGCGAAGTCGGTCACGGTCGAATAGGTTTCCCACCGTGACCGCCGAGCTGCAGACCTCAGTCGACGTCCTGATCGTGGGAGCGGGCCCGGTGGGCCTGTTCGGTGCCTACTACGCGGGGGTGCGCGGGTTGTCCACCGCGATGCTGGACTCGCTGCCCGAACCCGGCGGCCAGATCACCGCGATGTACCCGGAGAAGGCGATCTTCGACGTCGCCGGCTTCCCCGCCATCCGCGGCCGGGAGCTGGTGGCCAACCTGGTCGCCCAGGCCGCCCCGTTCTCCCCGGCGTACCTGCTCGGCGAGCAGGCCGTCGGGCTGGAGCGCGGAGTGGCCGGCGGCGACCCTGACAGTGATTCCGGCAATGCCTTCGTGGTCACCACCTCCACCGGCCGCCGGGTGCGGGCCCGCTCGATCATCGTCACCGGCGGGATCGGCACCTTCACCCCGCGGCCGCTGCCCACCGGCGAGGAGATGCTCGGACGCGGGGTGGTGCACTTCGTCCCCGACCCTGCCGAGTACGCCGGCCTGGACGTGGTGATCGTCGGCGGCGGCGACTCGGCGGTGGACTGGGCGCTGCTGCTGGAGCCGATCGCCAAGTCGGTGGCCCTGGTGCACCGGCGGGCGGCGTTCCGGGCCCACCCGCACTCGGTGGAGGTGCTGCGGGCCACCTCGGTGCAGATCATCACCGACGCCCAGGTCAGCGCGGTGCTCGGCGACCCGGTGAGCGAGGTGCGGGTGGAGGTCGGCGGCGAGGTCAGCGTGCTGCCCTGCCACCGGCTGGTCGCGGCACTCGGCTTCATCGCCAACCTCGGGCCGCTGCTGGAGTGGGGCCTGGACATCCAGCAGCGACGCCACGTCGTCGTCGACACCACGATGGCGTCCTCGGTGCCCGGGGTGTACGCCGCCGGCGACATCTGCGAGTACCCCGGCAAGGTCCGGCTGATCGCCACCGGCTTCGGCGAGGTGGCCACCGCCGTCAACAACGCCGTGAAGTACCTGGACCCGTCGGCCTCGGTGTTCCCCGGCCACCTGTCCGACTACGCCCCGCCCGGCGCGCTGGGCACCCCGACCTCGCCCACCGCCGTGTCGAGCGCGGCGGTCACGCCGCAACCCCAGCCGTCGTGAGCCGGTGATCGTCGGGGTGGGCATCGACGTGGTGCCCGTGGCGCGCTTCGAGTCGGCCAGCGTGCGTACCAAGCAGCTGATCGAGCGGCTGTTCACCCCTACCGAGCGGTTCAACGCGCACGGGGTGGCCCGGACCGCGGAGTCGCTGGCCGCCCGGTTCGCGGCCAAGGAGGCGGTCGCCAAGGCGATGGGCTCACCCGGCGGGATGTCCTGGCACGACGCCGAGGTGGTGGTCGAGGACAACGGCCGGCCCCGGCTGATCATCTCCGGCACCGTCGCCAGCAAGGCCGCCGAGCTGGGCATCAGCACCTGGCACGTGTCGCTGTCCCACGACGGCGGGATGGCCTCGGCCGTCGTCATCGCGGAGAGCTGAGCAGGTGCAGGGCGTCTGGCCGGTGGCGCGGATCCGCGAGGCGGAGCGGCAGGTGCTGGCGGGCCTGCCGGCCGGGACGCTGATGGCCCGCGCCGCCCGGGCGGTCACGGTCGAGGCGGTCGGCATGCTCGGCTTCAGCTACGGCGCCCGGGTGGTGCTGCTGGTCGGGCCTGGGGACAACGGCGGCGACGCGTTGTACGCCGGGGCCGAGCTCGGCCGGCGCGGGGTGGCGGTCTCGGCGGTGCCGGCCGACAGGACCCGGCTGCATGCCGGCGGGCTGGCCGCGTTCCGGGCCGCCGGCGGCCGGCTGGTCGAGCTGGCCGACGCCGGCCCCGCCGACCTGGTGGTGGACGGCCTGCTCGGCATCGGCGCCAGCGGGCCGGTGCGTCCGGCGCTGCTGCCGCTGGTGGAGTGGAGCCTGGACTCGCCGGCGCCGGTGCTGGCCGTCGACATCCCGTCCGGGGTGGACCCGGACACCGGCGCGGTGGCCGGGCCCGCGGTGCGGGCGGCCAGCACGGTCTGCATGGGGGCGCTGAAGGCCGGCCTGCTGGTGGGCGACGGCCGGCTGCACACCGGCCGGCTGCGGCTGGTCGACATCGGCATCGGCCCGCGGCTGCCCGAGGCCCGGGTGTACCGGCTGGACCGCCGCGACCTGCGGCTGCCCGCACCCGGACCGGCCGACGACAAGTACACCCGGGGCGTGGTCGGGGTGGCGGCCGGCTCGCAGGCCTATCCGGGTGCGGCCCAGCTGTGCGTGGGCTCGGCCCGGCTCGGCGGGGTGGGCGCGGTGCGCTACGCCGGCCACGCCGCGGCCGAGGTGGTGCGGCGCTGGCCCGAGGTGATCGTCTCCGACACCGTCGCCGTCGCCGGCCGGGTGCAGGCCTGGGTGGTCGGGCCGGGGCTCGGGGACACCGCCGACGCGGTCGAGTCGCTCGAGCGGGTGCTGGCCTCCGACGTGCCGGTGGTGGTCGACGCCGACGGGCTGAACCTGCTGGTCGAGCGCCGCGAGCTGCTGGCCGGACGTACCGCCGCGACCGTGCTCACCCCGCACGACCGGGAGTTCGAGCGGCTGTTCGGCGAGCTCGGCACCGACCGGATCGCGGCGGCCCGGCAGGCTGCCCGGGACAGCGGCGCGACGGTGCTGCTCAAGGGCTACGCCACCGTGGTGGCCGAGCCGTCCGGGCGCTGCTTCGCCAACCCGGTCGGCGCGCCGGCGCTGGCCACCGCCGGCAGCGGGGACGTGCTGGCCGGCCTGGTCGGCTCGCTGCTGGCCGCGGGCCTGGCGCCGGGGATGGCCGCGGCCACCGGGGCCTACCTGCACGCGGCGGCCGGGCAGCGGGGCGCGGCCGACGGCCCGGTGCTGGCCGGCGACCTGATCGCCGCGCTGCGGGCCGAGATCGGCCGGCTGCACCGGGACAACCGCGGGCTGCCGGACGCGCCGTCCGGGGAGAACTCGGACGGGCTGCCGCGGCCGGTTTGACAGACTGGAGCCATGCCGCACACCGAGGCCGTCGTCGACCTGGCTGCCATCGCCGCCAACGTCGCCACCTTGAGGTCGCACACCGCCGCCGAGCTGATGGCGGTGGTCAAGGCCGACGGGTACGGCCACGGCATGGTGCCCGCGGCCCGGGCGGCGCTGGCCGGTGGCGCCGGCTGGCTCGGGGTGGCGATGCTGGACGAGGCCCTGGCGCTGCGGGCGGCCGGCATCGACGCACCGGTACTGGCCTGGCTGTGGACGCCCCGGGAGGCCGAGGCGCTGCGGGCGGTGCTGGCCGCCGGGGTGGACGTCTCGGTGTCCTCTGGCGAGGCCCTGGACCTGGTGGTGGCGACCGCCACCGAGCTGGGCAGCACCGCCCGGGTACACCTCAAGATCGACACCGGGCTGTCCCGCAACGGCTGCACCGCCGCGGACTGGCCGGCGCTGCTGGAGGCCACCGCGAAGGCCGCCGCCACCGGGGCGGTCGAGACCACCGGCGTCTGGAGCCACTTCGCCTCCGCCGACTCGCCCGGCGATCCGAGCGTCGCCGGCCAGCTGGAGGCGTACGGCACCGCGCTGGCGGTCGCCCGGGAGCACGGGGTGGTCCCGCGGCTGCGCCACCTGGCCAACTCGGCGGCCACCCTGACGCTGCCGCAGAGCCACTTCGACCTGGTCCGTGCCGGGATCGCCGTCTACGGGCTGTCGCCGGTGCCCGGGCGCGGGAACTTCGGCCTGGTGCCGGCAATGACGCTGCGCACCTCGGTCGCCGGGGTGAAGCGGGTGCCGGCCGGCGCGGGGGTCAGCTACGGCCACGCCTACGTCACCGAGCGCGAGACCACCCTGGCGCTGGTGCCGGTGGGCTATGCCGACGGCGTGCCGCGGGCGGCCGGCAACACCGGGCCGGTGGCGATCGGCGGCAGCCGCTACACCGTCAGCGGCCGGGTCTGCATGGACCAGTTCGTGGTCGACGTCGGCGACGCCGAGGTCAGCGCCGGCGACGAGGTGGTGCTGTTCGGCCCCGGTTTCGGCGGCGAGCCCACCGCGCAGGACTGGGCGGACGTGCTGGACACCATCCACTACGAGATCGTCACCCGGGTCGGCCCGCGGGTGCCGCGCAGCTACACCGGCGGAGCCGCCTGATGCGGATCGGCAAGGTACCGGCGATCGTCGGTGGCAGTGTCGGCGTGCTGACCGCGGTGGCCGCCGCCGCGGTCGCCCAGCAGCGCCGGGCGGCGGCCCGCGAGCGCAGCCGGATCGACGCGGGCTCGGCGGCGCTGCTGAACGCGCCGCCGGTCCGCGACCAGGGCCTGGTGCGCACCGACGACGGGATCGACCTGCACTACGAGGAGGTCGGCACCGCGGCCTCCGGCGACCCGGCCGAAGCACCGGTGACCGTGCTGTTCGTGCACGGCTACACCCTCAGCCTGGGTGCCTTCGTCTTCCAGCGGCGGGCGCTGACCGCCGCCTTCGGCACCCGCGTCCGGCAGGTCTTCTACGACCAGCGCTCGCACGGCCGGTCGGCCCGGGCGCCGGCCCAGTCCTGCACTCTCGAACAGCTCGGGCACGACCTGTACAGCGTGATCGACCAGCTGGTGCCGGCCGGCGACATCGTGCTGGTCGGGCACTCGATGGGCGGCATGACGGTGATGGCGCTGGCCTCCCAGCATCCGGAGCTGTTCGCCGGCACCGGCCGGGTCCGGGCGGTGGTGCTGGTCAACACCTCGTCCGGCGACCTGAAGAACCTGACGCTGGGACTGCCCAGCGCGCTGGCCCGGCTGCACGCGCCGGTGCTGCCGATCGTGCTGCGCCGGGCGGCGAAGAACGCCGCGCTCATCGAGCAGGTCCGGGCGATGGGCGGCGACCTGGCCTGGGGGATGACCAAGCGGCTCAGCTTCGCCTCGGCCGACGTGGACCCGGCGGTGGTGGCCTACTGCACCACAATGATCTCGGCCACCCCGGTGGACGTGGTCGCCGACTTCTACCCCACCCTGATGGCCCACGACGGCCGGCTGGGGCTGCGCAACCTGCGCAACTGCCCGGTGCTGGTGATCGGCGCCGACTCCGACGCGATGACCCCGCTGGCGCACTCGCAGGCCATCGCCCGGGAGCTGCCCGAGGCACGGCTGATCGTCGCGGAGAACTCCGGCCACCTGCTGATGCTCGAGCATCCGGACGTGGTGAACGCACCCCTGGTGGAGCTGGTCGGGTCGGTGCTGGCCGGCCGTCCCGCCCTGCCCCGGGCCGGCGAGCAGGTCAGCGCCTGATGGCAGAACCTTCCGTGCCGGTGCTGTCGCTGCCCACCCCGCAGGCCACCCGGGCCCTCGGCGAGCGGCTGGCGGCGCTGTTGCGTCCCGGTGACCTGCTGGTGCTGGCCGGCCCGCTCGGCGCCGGCAAGACCGCGCTGGCCCAGGGCATCGGCGCCGGGCTGGAGGTGCCCGGCCGGGTGGTGTCGCCGACCTTCGTGATCGCCCGGGTGCACCGCGGCGGCCGGATCCCGCTGGTGCACGTCGACGCCTACCGGCTGCAGTCGCTGGCCGAGGTGGACGACCTCGACCTGGATGTCGACCTCGCCGACTCGGTGACGGTGGTCGAGTGGGGCGCCGGGCTGGTCGAGCAGCTGGCCGAGACCCGGCTGCGGATCGAGATCGAGCGGCTGCCGGACTCCGACCACCGGCAGGCCCGGCTGGTGGCCGAGGGCGGCGACTGGGCCGACCGGCTGGCGGCCCTGGACCAGGCGGACCAGCCGGGCGCGGATCCGGTCACGCACTAGGCTGGCCGGGTGCTGGCTCTGGTTCTGGACACCTCGTCCGCGGCGGTGACGGCGGGGTTGGTGGACTTCGACCGGCCCGAGCCTGCGGTGCTCGCCGAGCGGGTGACGGTGGACGCCCGCGCGCATGCCGAGCTGCTCGCCCCGGCGCTGCGGGACTGCCTGGCCGCTGCCGGCGTCCGGCTGGACCAGCTGTCGGCGGTGGTGGCCGGCGTCGGGCCGGGTCCGTTCACGGGGCTGCGGGTCGGACTGATGACCGCCGCGGCGCTGGCCGACGCCACCGGCCTGCCGAGCTACGGCGTCTGCTCGCTGGATGCGATTGCCGCGCGCGTCGCCGGGACAGCCGAGCTGCTGGTAGCCGGCGACGCCCGGCGCAAGGAGGTCTACTGGGCGCGCTACCGGCACGGTGCGCGGCTGGCCGACCCGGCGGTGGGCAAGCCCGCCGAGCTGGTGGCAGAGCTCCGTGGCGAGCTGTTCGGCCGGACCGCCGCGATGGCCGGCGCCGGGGCCCGGCTGTACGCCGAGGTCCTGGGCCTGCCGCTGCTGGATGCCGACTACCCGACTCCTGCGGGGCTGGCGGCCTGCGCCGCCGATCGGGTGCGCGGCCGGGCGCCGGGGGAGGTGCTGGTGCCGCTGTACCTGCGCCGGCCGGACGCGGTGGAGCCGGGCGCCCGCAAGCCGGTGACCGCATGAGCGAGGTACGAATGAGTGGGCGTGATGAGCGCTCGCGCGAAGAGCCGGGAGAATCAGCCGTGCGGCTGCGGCCGATGCGCAGCGCCGACCTCGACGTGCTGATGCCGTACGAGCAGCAGATGTTCGGCCCGGAGGCCTGGTCCCGGCAGGGCTATCTCGACGAGCTGGCCGACACCGAGCTGCGCTACTACATCGTCGCCGAGAGCACCGCCGAGGGGGTCCCTCAGAACGTGACCCGACTGCTCGGCACGGCCGGCCTGCTGACCATCGGCGAGACCGCCCAGATCCTCACCGTCGGGGTGCTGCCACCGGCCCGGCGCCGGGGCATCGGCCGGCTGCTGATCCGCGAGCTGGTCGCCGAGGCTCGCCGGCGCGGCGCCGTCGAGGTGCTGCTGGAGGTCCGCGAGGACAACGAGGCCGCCCGGCGGCTGTACGCCGGCGAGGGCTTCGAGGTGCTCGGCCGGCGGCGCGGCTACTACGAGCAGGGCCGGGTCGACGCGGTGACCATGCGGTTTCCGCTGCGGCCTGCCGGGATCCGGAAGGGGACGGCCGGATGAGCAGCCAGCCGCTGGTGCTCGGCATCGAGACCTCCTGCGACGAAACCGGCGTCGGCATCGTCCGGGGCACCGAGCTGCTGGCCGACGCGGTCGCCTCCAGCGTCGAGCAGCACGCCCGGTTCGGCGGGGTGGTGCCCGAGGTGGCCAGCCGGGCCCACCTGCAGGCGATGGTGCCGACGGTGCACCGGGCCTGCGCCGAGGCGGGCGTCGCGCTGACCGATATCGACGCCATCGCCGTCACCGCCGGCCCGGGGCTGGCCGGTGCGCTGCTGGTCGGGGTGGCCGCGGCCAAGGCGTACGCGCTGGCCCTGGACAAGCCGCTGTACGCGGTCAACCACCTGTCCGCGCACGTCGCGGTGGACCTGCTCGACAACGGCCCGCTGGATGAGGCCTGCGTGGCGCTGCTGGTCTCCGGCGGCCATTCCTCGATCCTGCAGGTGCCCCGGGTGGGCGGGCAGGAGCTGACCGAGCTCGGTGCCACCCTGGACGACGCGGCCGGCGAGGCGTTCGACAAGGTGGCCCGGCTGCTCGGGCTGGGCTTTCCCGGCGGCCCGCTGATCGACCGGGCAGCCCGGGACGGCGACCGGAACGCGATCGCCTTTCCGCGCGGCATGACCGGGCCGCACGACGATCCGCTGGCGTTCTCCTTCTCCGGGCTCAAGACCGCGGTGGCGCGCTGGGTGGAGGCCCGGCAGCGGGCCGGCGAACCGGTGCCGGTGGCCGACGTGGCGGCCAGCTTCCAGGAGGCGGTGGTGGACGTGCTGAGCGCCAAGGCGGTGCGGGCGGCCACCGAGGCGGGCATCGAGCACCTGCTGCTCGGCGGCGGGGTGGCGGCCAACTCGCGGCTGCGCGAGCTCACCGCGCAGCGTTGCGAGCGGGCCGGTCTGCGGCTGCGGGTGCCCCGGCCGAAGCTGTGCACCGACAACGGCGCGATGGTGGCCGCACTCGGCGCCCAGCTGGTGGCCGCCGGCGCCGATCCCAGCCGGCTCGAGGTAGCGGCCGACTCCTCGATGCCGATCGTCGACGTGCTGGCGTGAACATCCCCCAGGACGGCGGCGGCACTGTCACCATGTGGGAGGTCCGGGCCGCCGACGGGCAGCTCGAGCCATTGCTGGCCTGGGTGCAGTCCCGGCTCGGCGGACAGGCCCGGGTCTATCGCAGCAGCGCCGGGGAGCCGCGGGTGGTGGTGCTGGACCCGACCGGCGAGGTGACCGGCAGGCTGGCCGGCATCCCGGCCGCCCTGGTCGCCCGGCCGCCGCACGCGTGGCAGTTCGAACTGGTCGGCAACGGTGCGGCGGGGCCGGCGCATCTAGACGAGTGAGGAGGCTGGGATGGACTCGGACGAGCGTTACACCGCGTTCGTCCGCGAACACACCCCGGCGCTGCTCAAGACCGCCTACCTGCTGACCCGCAACGCCGGCGAGGCCGAGGAGCTGGTGCAGGACACCCTGGTCTGGCTCTACCCGCGCTGGCAGCAGGTGGAGTTCGCCGAGCACCAGCTGGCCTACGTCCGCAAGGCGGTGGTGAACCGCTACCTGGCCGGCCGGCGCCGGCTGTCGGCCACCGAGGTGTTCTTCGACCCGAGCTGGGACCGGGCGCCGGACCGCCCGGTCACCCGGGACCGGACCGCCGAGGTGGACGAGCGGATCGCGCTGTGGGCCCAGCTCGGTGAGCTGTCCGAACGGCAGCGGGCGGCGCTGGTGCTGCGGTTCTTCCACGACCTGCCCGACGACGAGGTGGCCGAGGTGCTGGAGTGCCGGGTGGGCACCGTCCGCAGCCTGATCAGCCGGGGACTGAGCGTGCTGCGCGGCGTGGGCGACTACGCCGACGACGCGATCAGCTCGCGATACCTGAGGAATGTGACATGAGGCCGACCGTAGGAGACCCGGGCAGATGACCGCCAGGACGTTGACCGACGAGCTGCGCTCGGTGCTGCTGTTCCACGCCCTGGAGGCACCCGAGCCGAACGCCACCGTGGACCGGATCCTCAACGACACCGTCGGTGCCCAGACGCTGCTCGGCGGCGACCGGCTGCCGGCCGCCGTCCCCGCCCGGACCGGCCGGCGGGTGTCGACCCAGCAGCTGGTGGCGGCCAGCGTGGTGGCGCTGCTGCTGCTGGCCGTGGCCGGCATCAACTCCTACCGGACCCGCGGCGTCGATGAGAGGAACCAGTCCGGCAACCAGGTGGCCGGTGCCGCGTTCGGCGCGGCCTCGACGACCGGCCGGAGGCCAGCCGCCGGCCAGACGCCGGTGGAGGGCTCGGCGGTGCTGCCGGGCACCGCCACCGACCAGGCCAACGCCAAGGCAGCTCCGCCGCTGACCCCGGTCTATGCCGGCAAGGCGCTCGACTGCGCCACCATCCGCGGTAGCCGGCTGGTCACCGGGCAGTGGGACGACTACGTCTCCTCCACCGGCGAGCTCTACTACATCTTCGAGTTCCTGTGCGTGGGGTTCAACGGCGAGCGCTCGGCCAGCGAGCTGCAGGTCTTCCAGCAGGTCGACGGCCAGCTGAAGTACCGGCGCACCCTGCTGTCCCCGGCCGCGGACGAGTACCTGGACTTCATGACCGCGGGGGCCGACTCGGCGCGCATCCAGGCCATCGCGCACCGCCAGGGGCCCGACCGGCCGGCGGGGGCGGTGCTGTCCACCACCTGGGACCTGTCGCAGGCCGATCCCGGCAACGGGTACAGCTTCACGGTGGCCGATCCCTGCGGGCGCACCGACCTGGACCAGGACCTGGCCGTGACCGCGACGCTGAGCGTGGTGCCCGACGCCCCGGCACCGGCCTGGCGGCTGACCGTCCGCAACGCCGGCTCCCAGGCCTGCGGCCTGGAGGGCTTCCCGGTCGTCCGGGCGCAGCGCGCCGGCGCCACGCTGGCCACCGCGCTGCCCACCCTGAGCGGGCCGGTCGGCGGGGTCACCAAGCAGACGGTGCCGCCGATCCTGGTGCTGCCGGCCGGTCGCACCGCCACCGCGCTTGTCGAACAGAGCGCCGCGGCGGCCGGCACCTGCCAGTCCTCGGACCAGCTCAGCGTCACCCTGCCCAACGGGGTGACGTTGAGCCCGCTGCCGGCCCGGGTGTCGGCCTGCGGGCTCATCGTGCACCCGCTGGTCGAGAACCCCAGCGGCTCGGACTGACGCTCACCCCTCAGACGGACGGTCGCCCCTCCGCCGAAACCGGCGCTGCCGGGTTAGTGGCCGCTACCCGAGCAGCGGGGCGCTCTGGGAGCGGGCGCTACCGGGCCAGCGCGCTATCGGGCCAGCGGTTCGGCAAGGATCGCCAGGTGCCGCTCGGCCACCCGGGCCAGCAGCACGGTGATCGCGTGCGGGCCGGCGGGCCTGAGCTCGCGGCGCAGCGCCGCCGGGTCGACGTCCACCCCGCGTTTCTTGATCTCGACGGTGCCGACCTGCCGGCGGGCCAGCTCGGTGCGCAGCCGCTTGACCGAGTACGGCAGCACGTCGAGCACCCGGAACCCCCGGGCCAGTCCCGCCGCCGGTCCGTCGGCCACCGCGTCGGCGGACAGGTAGGCCAGCTGCTCGGCGATCCGGCAGCCGCCGGGCAGCAGCGCGGCCAGCTGTTGCACCAGGCCGGCCCGGATCACCGCCCCGTCCGGCTCGTAGAGGTAGCCGCCGACCGGCCCGACCCGCGGCTCGGCCTGCTCGGCGTCGGTCAGCTGCAGCCCGGCCGGCAGCACGGTGGCCCGCCGCCGGACCTCGGCGAAACCGGCCGACCAGAGCACCGCCTCCTTCACCCCGCCGCCGAAGGACACCCACTCGGCCTCGCACTCGGCCGGGATCAGGTTGTGCGCGATGCCCGGCCCGAGCTTGGCCGCCGCGTACCGGGACTCGGCCAGCAGCCGCAGCACGAAGTCGAAGCCGGGGGAGTAGGCCGCTGGGTCGAAGGTCCGGCCGCGCGCGGTGCGCCGGGCCGGGTCGCAGAACACCGACTCGGCCGAGCGCCAGTCGGCCTGCTCGGCGGTCCCGGTGCTGACCCGCACCGGCCGGCCCGCGGTGTTGGCCGCCGCGACCGCCGCGGTGTCGGGGTCCCGTTCGACCGCATCCACCCGCAGCCCGGCCCGGACGAAGGCGAGCGCGTCGGAGCCGATGCCGCAGCACAGGTCCAGCACCGAGGCCAGCCCCGCCGCGGCGAACCGGGCGGCCCGGTGGTCGGCGACCTCGACCCGGGTGGCCTGTTCCAGCCCGTCGGCGGTGAACAGCAGGCTGCCGGCCAGCGCGCCAAACTTGGCCCGGGCGGCGGCCCGCAGGCCGGCCTGGGTCAGGGCGATCCTGGCCAGCTCCGGCGGCAGCAGCCGGCGGACCGCGGCCGCCCGCCGGACCGGGTCGGTGTCGGGCACCGTCCCGGCCAGCTCGATGGCGCGTTCCAGCTCGGCCCGGGCGGCCGGGCTGGACAGGTCTGCGGGCACCGGCCCAGTGTGTCCTACCTGGCCTGCAACGCATTCGGGGTGCACCGTGTCATCAGAGGGCAGAGGAAAGCGAGCATCCGATGGCCGAGACCGGTGAGTTCTCCGCGTTCGTGCGGGCGCACAGCACAGTGCTGCTGCGCTCGGCCTACCTGTTGACCGGTGACCGGGCCTCGGCCGAGGACCTGGTGCAGGACACCTTCCTGCGGCTGTTCCCGCACTGGTCGCGGGTGATGGCCGCCGACGTGCCGCTGGCCTACGTCCGGCGCTCGCTGATGAACAACTTCCTCAACAACCGGCGGCGCGGCGGCCACGAGGTACTGGTCGCCGACCTGCCCGAACGTGGCTTCGACCCCGACCTGGCCGGGCCGCTGAGCGACCGGGAACTGGTACGGGGGCTGCTTGCCAGCCTGCCGGCCAAGCAGCGCGCGGTACTGGTGCTGCGGTTCTACTCCGGCCTCAGCGACGCCGAGATCGCCGCCGACCTCGGCTGCCGGCAGGGCACGGTGCGCAGCATCGTCAGCCGGAGCCTCGCCATGCTGCGCACCGAGACCGAGCACCTAGCCCGCCCGCGAGACATCTCGCCGACGAACGGGAACCTGCGATGAGCACCGAACGCGAACCTGCCACCCTGCTGCGGGACGGGATGATGGCCGAGGCCCGCTCGGTCACGGCCAGTCCGGTCTTCACCGAGCGGATCATCAACGCCGTCGGGCAGCCGGCCCGCCGGCCCGCCTGGCAGGGCTGGCTGCTGCCGGCCGCCGCCGCCGCGCTGGTGGCGGTACTGGTGGCGGCGGCCCTGGTCGGCACCTCGCTGATCCGCGCGGACCGCCAGCAACCGGCTGCCCAGACCACCCCGCCGGTCGCGACCAGCACACCCCCGGCGCCGAGTGCGAGCAGCCCGGCACCCAGTTCCAGTCCCACCGCCAGTTCCGCTCCCAGCTCGAGCACCAGCTCCGGTGGTTCGGGTCCGGTCGGCGGGGCGGTGCCGGCCGGGTTCCGCGCGGTCGACCTGACCTGGATCAGCAATTCCGCCGGCTGGGCGCTGGGCACCGCGCCGTGCGGGCAGCCGCCCTGCACCTCGATCGCGCGTACCAGCGACGGGGGCAAGACCTGGATCGGCATCCCCGCGCCCAAGGCCCGGCTCGTCCAGACCGACAGCTGCCCGAGCGCCTGTGACCTGGTCAGCGGGCTGCGCTTCGCCACCGCGCAGGTCGGCTACGCCTTCGGTCCCAACTCGCTCTTCCTGACCACCGACGGCGGCGCCAGCTGGCACAAGCAGTCCGGCGGCTCGGCGTACTCGCTGGAGATCGTCGACGGCTCGGCGCTGCGGGTGAGCGGGCAACAGCCCGGCTGCGCGCCCGGCTGCACCTTCTCGGTGCAGCGGGCCGCCCTCGGCAGCGCCGACTGGCAGGACGTCGCGCTGCCGGCCGGCGGCCAGACGGCCGGTGCGCAACTGGCCGCCAGCGGCCGGACGGTGGTGCTGGCCACCTTCGGCCACGTCGCCGGCGGGGCCGAGAACGCCACCTCGGTGCTGTTCACCTCCACCGACGCCGGCGCCGGCTGGCGCAAGGTCGGCGAGCCCTGCCCGCAGGGTTCCGGCGCTGCCGCCGAGGTGGACACCGTCGCGGTCACGGTAGCCCCGGACGGCTCCATCACCGGCCTGTGCCGGCCGCGTGGCAGTACCGGCGGACAGTTCACCGTCACCTCCACTGACGGCGGCGCACACTTCGACGCCGCGCCGGCGAGCCTGGGTGCTGCGACCGGCTCGGTGCTCGGGGCGGCCTCGTCGAAGATCCTGCTGGTGAGCCTGGACCAGCTCTACCGCAGCACCGACGGCGGCCGGCACTGGCAGCGCACCGGCGACGGCGGACCGCTGGCCGCCGGCTTCATCGGCTTCGAGAGCTCCTCGGTGGGCCGGGTGCTGGGCCTGGACGCCGACGGCGCGGTGGGCTCGGTCACCGTCTGGACGACTACCGACGCCGGCCGCAGCTGGACGGCCAACACCTTCCGCTGAGCCACGGGTGAGCCCTGGCTAGTCCCCGGCGGGGCTGCCGGTACGGGCGGTGCCCGGCCGCCGCGCCGGGCACCGGGACCCGGTGTTGAGCGTTGGCACTCTCAGAGCTAGAGTGCTAGTCAAGGCACGGCTGACCCCCGCGACGGCAGCCCCCGCCGAACACTGAACATGACATTCCATACCGGTAAGACCCCAGGAGGGGAGCTGAGCGTGACCGCCACCAAGGTCAACATCAAGCCGCTGGAGGACCGCATCGTGGTCCAGGCGCTGGAAGCCGAGACCACCACCGCGTCCGGCATCGTCATTCCCGACACCGCCAAGGAGAAGCCGCAGGAGGGCACCGTCCTCGCCGTCGGCCCGGGCCGCGTCGACGACAAGGGCAACCGCATCCCGATCGACGTCTCCGAGGGCGACGTCGTGCTGTACTCCAAGTACGGCGGCACCGAGGTTCGCTACGCCGGCCAGGAGTACCTGGTGCTCTCGGCCCGCGACGTGCTCGCCGTCATCGAGAAGTAGTCGTTCCTTAGCCGTTCGCCGAAGCCCCGGAGCGCGCCGCGCCCCGGGGCGTTCTCGGCTTGCAGATCCTTGGCGCCCCTGCCGGCCGGTGGCCCGGGGATTCGCCGGATCGCTGCCACCGCACCCGGCACCTGAGCACAGAGAGAGGAACCATTCATGGCGAAGCTCCTCAGCTTCAACGAGGACGCCCGGCGCGCGCTCGAGCGTGGCGTCGACAAGCTGGCCAACACCGTCAAGGTCACGCTCGGCCCGCGGGGCCGCAACGTGGTGCTCGACAAGTCCTACGGCGCACCGCTGATCACCAACGACGGCGTCACCATCGCCCGCGAGATCGAGCTGACCGACCCCTTCGAGAACCTGGGTGCGCAGCTGGTGAAGTCGGTGGCCACCAAGACCAACGACGTCGCCGGCGACGGCACCACCACGGCCACCGTGCTGGCCCAGGCGCTGGTCACCGCCGGCATGCGCAACATCGCTGCCGGCGCCAACCCGGCCGGCCTCAAGCGCGGCATCGACGCGGCCGTGGACGCGATCTGCTCCGCACTGGACGCGGCGGCCACCCCGGTGCAGGGCGAGCGCAGCATCTCCGGCGTCGCCACCATCTCCGCCCAGGACGCCCAGATCGGCGCCCTGATCGGCGAGGCGATGACCAAGGTCGGCAAGGACGGCGTGATCACCGTCGAGGAGTCCAACACCCTCGCCACCGAGCTCGAGTTCACCGAGGGCATGCAGTTCGACAAGGGCTACATCTCGCCCTACTTCGTCACCGACCCGGAGGGCCTGTCGGCCACCCTGGACGACCCGTACCTGCTGATCACCACCCAGAAGATCTCCTCGATCGCCGACCTGCTGCCGGTCCTGGAGAAGGTCATCCAGGCCAACAAGCCGCTGGTGATCGTGGCCGAGGACGTCGACGGCGAGGCGCTGTCCACCCTGGTGGTCAACGCCATCCGCAAGACCTTCTCAGTGGTCGCGGTCAAGGCGCCGTTCTTCGGCGACCGCCGCAAGGCCTTCCTGCAGGACCTGGCCATCGTCACCGGCGCCCAGGTCATCTCGCCCGAGGTCGGCCTCAAGCTCGACCAGATCGGCCTGGAGGACCTCGGGTCCGCCGGCCGGGTGGTGGCCACCAAGGACCTGACCACGATCACCCATGGTGCCGGCACCCAGGCCGACATCGACGCCCGGATCGCTCAGATCCGCAGCGAGATCGAGACCACCGACTCCGACTGGGACCGGGAGAAGCTGCAGGAGCGGCTTGCCAAGCTGGCCGGCGGCGTCGGGGTGATCAAGGTGGGTGCTTCCACCGAGGTCGAGCTCAAGGAGAAGAAGCACCGGATCGAGGACGCCATCTCCGCGACCCGGGCCGCGGTGGAGCAGGGCATCATCGCCGGTGGCGGTGCCGCGCTGGTGCACGCGCTGCCGGCATTGGACAAGCTCAGCCTGTCCGGCGACGAGGCCACCGGCGCTTCCATCGTGCGTGAGGCGCTGGTCGAGCCGCTGCGCTGGATCGCCACCAACGCCGGCCACGAGGGGTACGTGGTGGTCAGCAAGGTCCGCGAGCTGGAGCCGAACTTCGGCCTCAACGCCGCGACCGGCGACTACGAGAACCTGCTCGAGGCCGGGGTGGTCGACCCGGTCAAGGTCACCAAGGCGGCGCTGGCCAACGCGGCCTCGGTTGCCGGGCTGGTGCTGTCCACCGAGTCCGCCATCGTGGAGAAGCCGGCCGATCCGGAGCCGCAGGGCCACTCGCACTCGCATGGCGGTCACTCGCACAGCCACTGACCGCCGGCCACCGGCTCGGGCTCTCTTCGGGGCCCGGCCGGGGCAGCGCTTAATAAGGGAACTCCCCGCTCGCATCGTCCGCTATGCGAGCGGGGAGTTGGCCTTTCCGGGCCCGGCGCCCGCCGATCGGCTGCCGGCCCCGACCGGCCGCGCCGCTTCGCCGTCAGCCGGCCGCATCAAACTGGTCCACATCGAGCTGGCGTGTGTCAGCTGGCCCGCATCCCCCGTCGGCGACTCGCGTCAGCCGGCCAACCGAGTCGTCGACTGGCCGGCGACATCGTCGGCCGCCGGCAGCATGGCTGGCCGGCCAGTGGACTCGCCAGCCGGCCAGCGACTCCTCAACTGGCCCGCATCCGGATCAGCTGGGCCCGCTCCTCGGTGGACTTGCCACCCCAGACACCGTACGGCTCGCGGGTTCGCAACGCCCAGTTCAAGCAGGCCTGGGTCACCGGGCACGACGCGCAGACCTGCTTGGCGGCCCGCTCCCGGCGTACCCGGGAAGGCCCTCGCTCGTTCTCGGGGTGGAAGAACGTGGAGGAATCCAGGCCCCGGCACGCCCCTCGCATCTGCCACTCCCAGTCCTCCGCACGCGGCGTCGGCAAGCGGGACACATCCGCCATCGTTACCTCCCGAGCGAACTTGCACCGGCAAAAATGTGTCAAGTGCTTCGTTCAACGAACGGCACGGCAGAAGGTGACGCACAGTAGGCATGTGGATACGAAAATGCTTTTTGCCCGGCTTGGCAGGCGCTGACGGGATGCGGCAGGTATCCCGAGGTAGGCGCCGATTGGCGAATGCCGGGCAGTCGTTACCGGCCCTGAGTCAGCCGCTACAGAGCAGGGGGCGTCAGGTAGAAAGCGATTTCAGCCGCGGTGGGCCAGCGCGTCGGTGAACCCGCGCGCGTAGTCCCAGCTCACGTAGGCCTCGGGGAGCGGCTCGGCGGCCGGCTCGTGCACGCCGGTACGGCCGTTGCCGAGCAGGCTGCGCAGGTTGGCCGCCATCAGCGCCCAGGAGAAGTAGTGCTGCTCGCCGCAGTCGGCGCAGTCGACCACGATGCCGTGGATGTCGTGCGGGCTGAGCGCGGCCTCGAACTCCAGCAACTCGGCGAGGTCCGCGGCGATCTCCTGCAGGTCGGAGTCGGTCAGCGGCTCGACGGGGTCCAGATCGTCCAACAGGTTCGACGGATCGTTGGGGTCTCCCAGGAACGGATCCAGCGGTCCGCTGTGCGGATCGGAGAACGAGTCGCGAGAGGTCACCCGTCAACGGTAACGCCCGTTGGCCACTCCGTTCCAATCGTTGGCGATTTCTTCTCCCGGTTTTTTTACCGGCGTTCGACCGGGAAGCCGCCGGACCGGCCTGCCACCCACCAGGGGCAGCACGCCGGTCCGGCGGAGCTGACGGCAGCGGTCAGAGGTCGGCGATCGCGGCCAGTGGTGGCGTCCGGGCGGCCCGGATCGCGGGCCACAGGGCGGCCAGCACCCCGACCACGCCGGCCAGCACCAGCATCAGCACCGCCTGGCCGACCGGCACCGAGACCTGGTCCAGGCCCTGATCGCGCAGGGTGCGGACGAACAGGCTGCCGAACACCAGCCCCATGGCCAGCCCCACCAGCGCGCCGAACAGCGCGATCAGCATCGACTCCAGGTAGATGGTGCGGCGCAGCTGCGGGCGGAGCACGCCGACCGCGCGCAGCATGCCGATCTCGCGCCGGCGCTCCACCACCGACAGCGCCAGGGTGTTGATGATGCCGAGCACCGCGATCACGATGGCCAGTGCCAGCAGCCCGTAGAGCACCGCCAGCAGGGCGTTGATCTGGCTGGCGTTCTCGCCCTTGAACTCCTCGCGGTCCTGCACCTGCACCACCACCAGCGGGTCGGTGGCCCGCTCCAGGCCGGTACGCAGTGCCGCCAGGTCGGTGCCTGGGGCGGCCTTGACCAGCACCACCTCGTCGGTGAGCAGCCGGCTCGGGGTCAGCTCGCGGTACAGGCTGCCCGAGGCCAGCCAGTTGCCCAGCAACGGGCTGACCTGGTAGATGCCGCCGATCGTGGTGCGCACCGTGTTCTGGTCCGGGGTGAGCATGGTTACCGTGCTGCCGACGCTCCAGTGGTTGTCCTGTGCCCACTTCTGCGACACCAGCAGGGTGTGGCCGGTGAGGTCGGCACTGCCCTGCACCACCTGGTAGCGCAGCACGTCGCCGAGCGGGCCGTCCACGCCGGTGCCGTACTCGGTGTGGCCGTCGATCCTCACCTGCACCGGGTGCAGCGCCACGGTGGCGGCCACCCCGCTGACCTCGGCAGCCGCCGGCGCGGCCGCCACCGGCACCCCGACCGCGTCCGGGCCGGTCAGGATGTAGTCGGCGGTGACGCCGTTGTCGACCAGGCCGTTGAGGCTCTTCTTGGCCGAGGCGCCGAACACCGCGATGGTGGTGACCAGCATCAGGCCCAGGGTCAGCGCGAAGGCGGTGGCCGCAGTCCGCCGGGGATTGCGCACCGCGTTGGTGCGGGCCAGCCGGCCGACCGTGCCGAACACCGGGCCGAGACCGGTGCCGAGCACCCCGATCACCGGCCGGGACAGCGCCGGTGCGCCGAGCAGCACGCCCACGATCAGGCCCAGCGCGCCGAGCCCGATCAGCCCGGCCGCGCCACCGCCGGAGCCGGCGAGGCCGCCGGCGAGCAGGCCGGCCACGCCGAGCACGGTCGCCAGCAGGCCGAGCGCGGTACGCAGCCGCAGCGAGCTGCCGGTCGAGGCGAACTCCTCGCGCATCGCGGCCACCGGGGCGATCTTGGACGCCCGGCGGGCGGGGGAGTAGGCGCTGAACAGGGTGACGCCGACGCCGATGGCCAGCGCGACCAGCACGGTGCGCGGCCGCAACTGCAGGGCGCCGGACGGCAGCCCGACGTCGAAGCTGTTGAGCAGCGCCCGCAGCCCGTAGGCCAGCCCCACGCCGCCGGCGATGCCGATGGCGCTGCCGGCCAGCCCCACCAGGGCGGCCTCCAGCAGCACCGAGCGGCTCACCTGGCGCCGGCTGGCGCCGATCGCGCGCAGCAGCGCCAGCTCGCGCACCCGCTGCGCCACCAGCATCGAGAAGGTGTTGTAGATGATGAACGTGCCGACCAGCAGCGCGATCGCGCCGAAGGCGAGCAGGAAGTAGTTGATGAACTTCAGCGCGTTGTTGATCTCCTGCTTGGCGTCGTGGCGGACCTGCACGCCGGTCTTGGCCTGCAGCTCCGGCAGCGCCTGGGCGATCCGGTCGCGCAGCTCGCTCTGCGAGACGCCGTTGCCGGCGATGTCGACGTAGCCGACGTGCTGGCCGTCGGTGAACAGCTGCAGCGCCTGGGCCTGCGGGAACAACGCGCCGATGTAGCCGCCGGTCTCGGTCTTGGTGGAGTAGATGCCGGTCAGGGTGACGTCCAGCATGCCCTTGCTGGGCACCAGCACCCGGGTGTGCGAGCCGACGGTCAGCTTGCCCAGCCGGGCGGCGCCGGGGTTGAGCGCGATCTCGCCGGGCCGGGCGGGCGGGCTGCCCGCGGTGAAGGTGAACTGGTCGCCGATCTGCTGCTCGGGCGGCAGGTAGGACAGTCCCAGGCTGGGCGCCCCGCCGCCCTTGACGGCCTTGCCGTCGGAGCCCAGCAGCACGATCTGGCCGGTGATGCCGGGTTCCACCTTGCTGACGCCGGGTACCGCCCGCAGCCGGTCCAGGGTGGCGAGCGGAACGCCTGAGCTGTTGTCGTCGCGGGCCGCGACCCGGACGTCCACGCCGACCGCGGTGTCGTCGAAGATGCCGTTGAAGGTGCGCTGCAGGGTGTCGGTGAACACGAACGAGCCCGCCACGAAGGCGGTGCCGAGCACCACCGACAGCACGGTCAGGACCAGCCGGACCTTGTGCGCGGCCAGGTTGCGCAGCGAGACCTTGCGCATGGTGGCGGCCGAGCCCGCCGGGAGGGCGGCGTTGCCGTCGCCGTTGCCGCCGGGCCGGGTCAGGGTGGGGGTCGAGCTGCTCATCTCAGACCTGCTCGAGGTTCTTCATGCGGTCCAGCACCGTGTCGGCGGTGGGGGCGCGCATCTCGTCGACGATCCGGCCGTCGGCCAGGAACACCACCCGATCGGCGTAGCTGGCCGCCCGCGGGTCGTGGGTGACGATCACCACGGTCTGGCCGAGCTCGGTGACCGAGCTGCGCAGGATGCCCATCACCTCGCCGGACGAGCGCGAGTCCAGGTTGCCGGTCGGCTCGTCGCCGAAGATGATCTCCGGACGGCCAGCCAGCGCCCGGGCACAGGCGACCCGCTGCTGCTGGCCGCCGGACAGCTCCGAGGGCCGGTGGCCGAGCCGGTCAGCCAGCCCCAGGGTGTCGATCACCGAGGTGAGCCAGGCCTGGTCCTCGGGCGTCCGGCGCCGGCCGGCGATGTCCATCGGCAGGGTGATGTTCTCCAGCGCGGTCAGCGTCGGCACCAGGTTGAAGGCCTGGAACACGAAGCCGATCCGGTCGCGCCGGAGTTGGGTCATCCTCTTGTCCGACAGGCCGGTCAGCTCGGTGTCGCCGATCCGGACCGAACCGGAGCTGGCGGTGTCCAGGCCGGCCAGGCAGTGCATCAGGGTGGACTTGCCCGAGCCGGACGGGCCCATGATCGCGGTGAACTCGCCGCGCAGGAAGTCCACCGAGACCGAGTTCAGGGCGCGGACCTGGGTGTCACCGCTGCCGTAGGTCTTGCTGAGGTCGATCGCCTGGGCGGCGATGCCGCGCTGCGCGCCGGTGGCCGGTGGCACGCTGGTCAGAGGCTGGGCGGGCGGGGTGCTGACGGGCGATTTCATGTCCTGCCTTCCGAGATCGGGTGGCCCGCCGGGCGGGCCGGTCCTGTCTGGCCTCGCCGGAGCGGAGCCGGGTCGTGTCGGGCACCGCCGGGCGGAGCCGGATTCTGCTGGGCCCACCGGGCGGGGCCGGGTCTTGTCCCCGTCCCGCCGGGCGGGGCCGGGTGCTGTCCCCGTCCCGCCGGATCCGGCGCGGGCCACGTTGCGAGCTACAGACTTGCGGATTCGGAGTACCGGAGGCAGGAGGGGAAACCCTGATCCTGCCCTGAGGTTTTGCTCACTGCCGAGTGCTGAACCCGGGGTGGGCCCCCAGCCACCCCTAGGATGGGTTATCGGCATCGAGGAGTTCGCGTGACCACCAACTACCCGACAGACCCTGAGACCATCGCAACCCCCGAGCAGGACGCAGTCGCCGACCACCGCGTAGTACCCCCAGTGCCAGGGCGCGGCGACGCCCACCGGGACAACGAGGCCGGCGGCGGTGCCGTTCCCGGCTACAGCGTGCCCGATCAGGCCGACGGCGTGCCAGCGAAATTCGCCACCCTGGGCCTGACCTTCGACGACGTGCTGCTGCTGCCCGGCGCCACCGACGTGATCCCCAGCCAGGTGGACACCTCGGTGTGGCTGTCGCGCAACATCAGCCTGCGGGTACCGCTGGTGTCGGCCGCGATGGACACGGTGACCGAGGCCAGGCTGGCGATCGCGATGGCCCGGCAGGGCGGCATCGGCATCCTGCACCGCAACCTCTCGATCGAGGAGCAGGCCCAGCAGGTGGACCTGGTCAAGCGGTCCGAGGCCGGCATGGTCACCCATCCGGTGACCACCTCGCCGACGGCGACGCTGGCCGACGTGGACGCGCTGTGCGCCCGCTACCGCATCTCCGGGCTGCCGGTGGTCGACGGCGACGGCCTGCTGGTGGGCATCATCACCAACCGGGACCTGCGGTTCGAGACCGACTACTCGCGCCAGGTGGCCGAGGTGATGACGCCGATGCCGCTGGTGACCGCGCAGGTCGGCGTGCACAAGGACGTGGCGCTGGGGCTGCTGGCCCGCAACAAGATCGAGAAGCTGCCGCTGGTGGATGCCGCCGGGCGGTTGCAGGGCCTGATCACCGTCAAGGACTTCACCAAGAGCGAGCAGTTCCCGCTGGCCACCAAGGACGCCTCCGGGCGGCTGCGGGTCGGCGCCGCGGTGGGCTTCTTCGACGACGCCTGGAAGCGGGCGATGGCCCTCGTCGAGGCCGGCGTGGACGTGCTGGTGGTCGACACCGCCAACGGGCACGCGGCGGGCGTCACCGAGATGATCCGGCGGCTGAAGGCCGAGCCCGCCGCCGCGCACGTCGACATCGTCGGCGGCAACGTGGCCACCCGGGCCGGTGCCCAGGCGCTGGTCGACGCCGGCGCCGACGGGGTCAAGGTAGGGGTCGGGCCCGGTTCGATCTGCACCACCCGGGTGGTTGCCGGGGTGGGCGTGCCACAGGTCAGCGCGATCTACGAGGCGTCGCTGGCCTGCCGGCCGGCGGGGGTGCCGGTGATCGGCGACGGCGGCCTGCAGTACTCCGGCGATATCGCCAAGGCCCTCGCCGCAGGTGCGGACACCGTGATGCTCGGCTCGCTGCTGGCCGGCTGCGACGAGTCGCCGGGCGAGCTGGTGTTCATCAACGGCAAGCAGTTCAAGTCCTACCGGGGCATGGGGTCGCTGGGCGCGATGCAGAGCCGGGGCCGGGTCAAGTCGTTCTCCAAGGACCGGTACTTCCAGGGCGACGTGACCGACAACGACAAGCTGGTCCCGGAGGGGATCGAGGGCCAGGTGCCCTACCGCGGACCACTGGCGGCGGTGGCCTACCAGCTGATCGGCGGCCTGCGGCAGTCGATGTTCTACGTGGGCGCGCACACCATCGCCGAGCTGCAGCGCAACGCCCAGTTCGTCCGGATCACCGCGGCCGGACTGAAGGAGTCGCATCCGCACGACATCCGGATGACGGTCGAGGCGCCGAACTACAGCGGTCATTGAACCGCGGCGGCCACTGAGCCGTCCCGGCCGCTGGCGCAGTCATGGGCGGACGTTGCGTTGCGGTTGCCGGGCCGGGTCGATCCAGGCCGGCGGGACGAACCACGGCACGCCGTCGCGCATGGTGACCTGCCAGCCGCCGGTGTCGATCCGGTCGTGGTGGTAGTCGCACAGCAGGCAGAGGTTGTCCAGGTCGGTCCGGCCGCCGGCGCGCCACGGAATGACGTGATGCTTCTCGGTCCACTCCGGCGGGTCGGTGCAGCCGGGGAAGCAGCAGCCCTGGTCCCGGGCGATCAGCGCCAGAGTCTGCCGGTCGCTGGCCACCCGGCGGGTGGTGCCGTAGCCGAGGATGCCACCGGTGCTGTTGTGCACGATCCAGGCGATGGTCGCCTGGTCGGCCATCCGCAGCGCCTGATCGACGCTGAGCCGCTGTCCGAAACTGGTGCCGGCCAGTCCGGTGCCGGCCTGGAACTGCTCGGCGGTCATGGTGATCAGCACCGTCGCGGGCACCCCGCCCGAGACCGGCAGCTCACCGGCCCGCAGGGCGAGCTTGAGCACGCTGCGGAAGGCATCGTGCATCCGCTGCCCGGCGGTGCGCTCGTCCCGCTCGCCGGCGCACATCGGTTTCGGGGCGGCCAGCGAGTGCAGCACCGTCATGGCCAGCGCCGCGGTCTCGGAGTCGAGGTCGGCGGTCAGCCGGTGCATGCCGTCCCTGTCGGGCACGCAGCTGAGGAACCGCCGCCGCTGCTGAGCCTGCTCGGTGGCCAGCGTGCCGTCCGGGTCGAGGGTGTCCAGCAACCGCCTGGCGATCCCACGCAGCGTTCCGGCATCGAAGCGGGCCGCCTGCTCGACCAGGAATGCCTCGGCATCGACCTGCCGCTCGACCGGCAGCCGGGCGGCGCGCAGCCTGGCCATCGCCGAGAGGATCACCTCCACGTGCCGCCCGGTGAGGATGCCGTCGGCTCGGGCCGCCGCAGCGGCGGGCAGCAGCGGCGGCAGCTGTTCGCCGGTCAGGCCGGTCCGCGGCCCCAGCTCGCGTGCCTGCCGCACCCGGGTGCTGCTCTCGGCCGGAGACAGGTTGAGCAGCCCGGACAGCAACTGCCTCGTCCCGCGCAGCACGTACCGGCCGGCCAGGTTGCGCGCCTCCAGTTCGGCGATCAGCGTCGAGTCGAGCGCCTCCAGTTGCCGGCGGGCACGTTCGGCCAGCCGGAGCACGTCCAGCAGGTCGTCGTCGGCTAGTGCGGAGAACGAGCAGCCGGCCAGCTCAGCGACAGCGGCCGGCAGGGCAGCTGCCCGTACCGTCGCCTCGTTCGCCATCACTGCCGCTGTCATACATCAGACGCTAGGGGAAGGGTCTGACAATTCTGTGTCGTAGGAACCATGAGCTTCGGTTCTACCTTGACCGTAAGGGAAAACGTTGTCCGCTCAACTGTAAGCACGCAATGTAAAGAGCCGTTACCAGGCTGCATCCGTGTCCGTCAAGCATTACTTGGCCAATAAAAACAAGGTTAATCATGCGGAACAGCGGTCGCGCAATCGATCGTCCAAGAATTGCCTTACAAAATCGAAGGGTTCAGGGTAACTGGTCGTGGAACCCCTACCCTCAACGACACGATGAGACGTGCACTGCCATCCGATTAGGCTTACAATGGTGAGGTCATCCTGAATAGTGCAGAGCGACTTGATTAGTTGGACAGCCACCGATTGGCTACCGATCGTCGCCGGATGACGACCATTCCTCACCGATACTCTGGGAGGGCAAGCTATGAGATCTACCTATTTTACGAGCGTTCGAGGGCTCGTGTCGGCGCTGGCCGCCGGCCTGCTCGCCGTGCTCATGACGTTAGTGTTCGTGGCTCCGGCCAACGCCAGCATCATCTATGACCCCAACGATGACAGGTACCAGCTCACCGCCACCACCACCCCACCGTATTCCTCCGTGGTGGAGATCCTGCTGCCCGGCAGCCTCGGCAGGTGCACTGGTTGGATGTACGCGCCCAACATGGTCGCGACCGCGGGCCACTGCGTCTACGACAAGACCGCGGTCACCAACGGCACCTTCGACATCACCGGCATGACGGTATGGCCGGGCCGTAACGGTACGTCCACGCCGTACGGGTCGTGCGGGGTAGTGGCCTCCTATGTGCCCGCCGGCTGGACCTCGGGCCAGACCTCCACCCAGCCCGGCAATGAGGCCTTCGACTACGGCGCGCTCAAGCTGAACTGCACGATAGGCAACAGCACCGGCCTGCTGAGCTACGGCGCGAATCCCACGCTCGGGTACTCGACGAGGGTCTGCGGCTACCCGTACGACAAGACGGTCGACACGATGTGGTGTAGCGACAACACGGTACGGGCGGCCGATGCCTATCAGGTCTACTACGCCAACGACACCGTCAAGCGGATGAGCGGCAGCCCGGTGATGGAGTGGACCGGCACCGCGTGGAACGTGATAGCCATCCACACCATGAACGTCCACGGCACCGCCCCGAACCACAGCAGCTACAACCACGGCACCCGGATCACGTCCACGGTGGCCAACGATCTCTACAACTGGCGCTACTCCGTGCCCTGATCACGGGATAGCTCAGCTGAACGACAGGAGCGGCAAGTAGGCATCGCCTACCTGCCGCTCCGGTGCGGCTTGGATTTAGCAGTTCGGCACAGCCCTCAGACCAGGGAGTCCTCCGCCGCCCGCCACAGCTTCAGCACCGGTACGCCGGGCGGTTCGAAGCCCAGCACCTGCCCGTAGAACGACAGCGCGGACTCGGTCGCGTTGATCTGGGTCTCGGCCCGCCGGAAGCCGTGCGACTCACCGGCGTAGGCCAGGTAGGCGTGCGGAATTCCCTTGGCCACCAAGGCATCCCGGAACATCTCAGACTGCGACGGCGGCACCACCGGGTCGTCCAGCCCCTGCAGCAGCAGCACCGGGCAGGACAGCTGGTCCACCTTCGACAGCGGTGCCCGGGACTGGTACAGCGGCAGCGCCTCGGGCAGCGGGCCGATCAGCCCGTCCAGGTAACGGGATTCGTAGTCATGGGTGTCTTGAGCGAACTTCACCAGGTCCGCGACGCCGAAGTAGCTCACCCCGCAGGCGAACACCTTCGTTCCGGTCAGCGCCGACAGCACCGTCCAGCCGCCCGCCGAGCCACCCTCGATGGCCAGCCGGTTGCCGTCGGCCATGCCGGCCTCCACCAGCCCGCGCACCGCGGCCACGGTGTCCTCGACGTCGACGATTCCCCACTGGCCGCGCAACCGGTCGCGGTACACCCGGCCGTAGGCGGTGGATCCGCCGTAGTTGACGTCCACCACGCCGATGCCGCGGCTGGTCAGGTAGGCGATGGCGAGGTTGACCAGCGGCGACACCCGGGAGGTCGGGCCGCCGTGCACGAACGCGACGTAGGGCGGCAGCTCACCGTCCGGTGCCTGGAAATCTGGGTTGCTGGGCGGGTAGACGAAGGTGTGCACGTCCCGGCCGCCCGGGCCGGAGAAGGTCATCGACCGGGCCTGCGGCAGGTAGGCGGCCGGCGGCAACCGGTCGTTGCTCAAGCGCAGGTCGGTGATCTCGCCAGTGGCCAGGTCGAGCGCTCGCAGGCCGGTACCGGCCTGGGCACCGCCGCAGGTCAGCAGCGCGCGGCCGTCGCCGACCCCGTTGAGCGCCACGGTGCTCAGGCCGCCCAGCTCGATCTCGGACAGCTCGCCGGTGGCCGGGTCCAGCACCGCCAGCCGGTCCTCCCCGAAGGTGCGCACGGTCAGCAGCCGGCCGTCGCCGAGCGGGGCGTACCAGCGCATGCCGAGCTGCCACAGCGCGCCGGCGAAGTCCTCCGAGCACGGGCACAGTGGCTGCGGGTCGGCGTCCCCGGTCAACGGAACCCGGTACAGGTTCCACCAGCCCGACCGGTCACTGATGGCGAACAGGCTATCGTTGTCGGCCCATTCCGGTTGCAGCACCGACTCGGTGGTCGAGCCGATCAGGGTGCGCCACGGGCCACAGGTGCCGTCGGGCGTCAGCTCGGCCACCCGCAGCTCGGTGCCGTCCCACGGCATCTGCGGGTGCTCCCAGGCGATCCAGGCGAGCTTGCTGCCGTCCGGCGACACCCGGGCGTTGGTCAGGAAGTGCGAGCCGGACACCACCGACCGGACCCGGGAGGGATCGTCGGCAGCGGAGCCGTCCAGCGGTACGGCGCAGACGTCCCGGCGGATCGAGCCGTCCGGCTGGTGGCTCTCCCGGATGCACCACACCTCGGTGCCGTCGGCCGACAGTTGCGGCTCGGCGTAGCGCAACCCGGCCGGGACCGGACCCGCCGGGGTGAGCGGCTCCGGCTCGCCAGTGCCGGGCACCAGCCGGTACAGCCGCTGGTCGGTGAACTCGGTGAACAGCAGGCTGCCGTCCGGGGTGGCAGTCCAGGAGGCGCCGCCGTACTCGTGGACCCGGGTGCGCGCGTTCCACGGCGGGGGCAGCACGTCCTCCGGCTGGCCGTCGGCGCCGAACCGGCGGACGGACTGCCGGCCCGCCTCGGCGGGACGCTGCTCGGTCCACCACACCTGATCGCCCACATAGCGACCACCCGACACCGGGTGGGCGCTGGCCACCAGGTCGGATGCACTGATCGGAGAGCTCCACGAACCGTACGGTGCTGTCTGCATACGCAGATCATGCCCGGCCGGCAGCGGCGGCATCGACCGGACCCTGCCGGTCCCGCCCGGTCAGGCTCCGGCGAAGCCGTGCTGGCGCCAGGCCTCATAGGCGGCCACCGCGGCGGCGTTGGACAGGTTCAGCGAGCGGCGGCCGGCCAGCATCGGAATGCGCACCTCGGCGCTGATCCGCGGGTCGGCCAGCACCGCCGCGGGCAGCCCGACCGGCTCGGTGCCGAACAGCAGCACGTCGCCGGGTTGGTAGCCCACTTCGGTGAACCAGGTGGTGGCCCGGGTGGTGAAGGCGTAGACCCGGGCCCTGCCGCCGGAGGCCGCCGCCTCCCAGGCGCTCCAGGCCGCCGGCAGGTCGGGATGCACCACGACCGAGGCCAGGTCGTGGTAGTCCAGTCCGGCCCGGCGCAGCTTGGCGTCGGACAGGTCGAAGCCCAGCGGCCCGATCAGGTGCAGCTCGCTGCCGGTGGCGGCCACCATCCGGATGGCATTGCCGGTGTTGGGCGGGATCTTCGGCTCCAGGAACGCGATCCGGAACACCTACGGCTCCGACCCGGCGGGGTTGACCGGCGGTGCCCAGGACGGCCGCGGGACCAGGCAGAACGGGTGGCCGGCCGGGTCGGCGTACACCCGCCAGCCCGGCTCCGGACCTGCTGGGTCCGCGGCAGCCAGCCGGCGAGCACCCCGGGCCAGCACCAGCGGCTCGGCGATGTCGAGGTCATCGACCATCACGTCGACGTGCAGCTGCTGCGGCCGGGCCGGGTCGGGCCAGTCCGGTGCCCGGTAGTCGGTCACCGGCTGGAACGCCAGTCCGGACGAGCGGTCGTCGGCGGCCACCACCACCCAGTCCGGTTGCTGCCAGGTGATCGGCCAGCCCAGCAGCTCGGAGTAGAAGCGCGCCAGCACGTCCGGGTCGGGACAGTCCAGCACGAGGTGGTGCAGCCGTCCGATCATGCCTGCTCCCGCATCCTCGGTGTCGTGCCCGCACGACGCGGCGCGGGCCATAGGGCAGACTTTGGCACATGCCTGACACCGTGGAGATCGGACTGGGTCGCGAAGCCCGGCGCGGCTACCACCTGGACGAGGTGGCGCTGGTGCCCACCCGGCGCACCCGGGGCTCGTCGGTGGTCTCGACCGCCTGGCAGATCGATGCGCACACCTTCGAGCTGCCGCTGGTGGCCGCGCCCTCGGACGCCGTGGTCTCGCCGGACACCGCGGCCGAGATCGACCGGCTCGGCGGCCTCGCGGTGCTCAATGGCGAGGGCCTGTGGGCCCGCTACGACGACCCCACCGCCGCGCTGGCCAGCATCGCCGACGAGTCCGGGTGCACCACCAGCACGCTGCAGCAGCTCTACGCCCAACCGGTCTCGCCGGAATTGCTGGCCCGCCGCACCAGCGAGCTGCAGGCTGCCGGCATCCGGGTGGCGGTCCGGCTGTCGCCGCAGCACACCGTCGCGCTGTCGCCGGTGGTGCTCAAGGCCGGCGTGGACCTGCTGGTCATCCAGGGCACCGTGATCTCGGCCGAGCACGTCGGCTCGCCGGACGCCGCGGACGAGGCGCTGAACCTCAAGACCTTCATCGCCGACCTCGACATCCCGGTGCTGGTCGGCGGCGTGTCGAACTACCAGACCGCGCTGCACCTGATGCGGACCGGCGCCGCCGGGGTGATCGTCGGCTACGGCGCCCACTCCGGCTCCACCACCCACTCCGCGCTGGGCATCGACGTTCCGATGGCCACCGCGATCGCCGACGCGGCCGCGGCCCGGCGCGCCTACCTGGACGAGACCGGCGGCCGGTACGTGCACCTGGTCGCCTACGGCGACATCACCACCGGCGGCGACATCGCCAAGGCGCTGGTCTGCGGGGCCGACGCGGTGATGCTGGGCGAGCCGCTGGCCGGCGCGGCCGAGGCGCCGGGCGGCGGCCGGTACTGGGACCCGACCGCCTCGCACCCCCGGGTGCCGCGCTCGGCGCTGGTCGACCTGGGGGTGGACCCGGCCGACCGGCCCTCGCTGGCCGAGGTGCTGCTCGGCCCGACGGCGGACCCCAGCGGCGAGCGCAACCTGTTCGGCTCGCTGCGCCGGGTGATGGCCAAGTGCGGCTACTCCTCGGTCAAGGAGTTCCAGAAGGCCGAGCTGATCGTCACCGGCCTGCGCTGAAACCAGCCGTACCCGCGGGCCCGGCGTCCGGTCGGTGAGAAGTCGGTAACAGCGCGGACAAGTACTGCCGGTTCGGCTTGAAAGCCCGGACAGCGCACGCGCACACTGGAAGCGTGCTGCTGGCCGTGGTACTGATCGGGCTGCTCGCGCTGCCGTACCTGACAAGCGCGGTGGCCCGGGTGGTGCGCCGCCAGTGCGAGCTGATCGCCGAGCAGCGCCGGCCGGCCGAGCCCCCACAGCTGCCCATCGAGAAGGTCGCCGCGGACCTGCGCCGGCTGCGCGCTCAGCTCGAGGCCCGGGAGAACCGTCCCGGCCTGACCGGCAAGGGCATGCGGATGGGCGCCGTCCGGACCGCCTACGTCCAGGTACTCGGAGTGGCCTGCGCCCAGCTCGACGTGGTGCCGCCCAAGAACGGGCCGCACTGGCACACCCCGCTGGCCGAGATCTACCGGGTCGAGGCGCAGTTGCGCGAGCGCGGCCTGGACGTCCGGCCGGTCAGCCGGGTCACCTCCGCCGTGCGCTGACGCTGCTCCGCCCGCGCGGGTGCAACGTTTCGGCCGGTCCACCGCATCGGATAATTCGTACGGTCTGTCAGTTTTGGCGGATGCGGCTGGAGGGAGCCCGGGCCATGCGCATGCTCGCCGCGGCGGTCGCCGCCGGACTGCTGGTGACCGGTTGTGCCTCGACCCAGGCGGCCGGCGGCTCCGGCCCGGCCGGCAACCCACCGCCCGGCAGCGCGTCGAGCGGGCCGGGCGGCGCGGCGGGCGGCTCGGGCGGTGCCTCCGGCGGGCCGGCCGGTGGCCAACCGAGCGCCTCCCCGCCGGTCTCGCCGGTCGACTCCCGGTGCCCGGCCCAGCTGGATGAGGGCCAGCACAACGCCGCCTACGGCAAGCCGGTGCCGGACGGCATCGCGGTGGCCTGGGTGCTGCGCTGCACGGTGGCGCCGCAGCCCGGCGGCACCCGGTACCTGCTGGTGGAGCGCTCCGACAGCGACCCGGGCGTCCTGTTGCAGGCACTGCGGGTCCCGGACGAGCCGCTCAGCAAGGGGGCCTGCCCGGCGCTGGCGATGGTGGTGCCGTACTTCGCGCTGGTCAAGCGCGACGGCGGCTCGCTGGTGCCGCGCATTCCGGTGACCGGCTGCCGGCTGCCGCAGCCGCCGGTGCTGCAGGCGCTCAACGCCCTGCAGTTCCAGGTGATCGCCCGGCACCGGCTGCCGTGACCGGCTACAGCCAGCCGTTGCGCCTGAACGCCAGGAAGAGCAGGCTGGCCAGTCCGGCGATGAGCACCAGGCTGGCGACGAACCCCGAGTGGTGCCCGAAGCCGGGGTAGGGCACGTTCTGGCCGTAGAAGCCGGTGACCGCGGTGGGGATGGCGATCAGCGCGGTGTAGGAGGTCAGCTTCTTCATGATGGTGTTCAACCGGGCGTCCTGCAGCGACAGGTTCGTCTCGAACACCGAGCTGATCATGTCGCGCAGCGACTCGGTCCACTCGGCGACGCGCAGCACGTGGTCGTACAGGTCGTCGAAGTAGGACCGCAGCTCGGCCGGGATGTCGCTGTCGTGGCGCGCCAGGGTGGCGACCACGTCCCGCATCGGCAGCACCGCCCGGCGGGTCCGCACCAGTGACTTGCGCAGCGCGAAGGTCCGCCGTTGCAGCTGGGAGGTGCCGTCGCTCTGGTCGAACAGCAGGTCCTCCAGGTCCTCGATCTCGTCGTCGAGGGCCTGCACCACGTCGAACTGGCTGTCCACCAGCACGTCCAGCATGCCCCAGGCCAGCGCCTTCACCCCGTACCGGACCAGCTCGGCGTTCTCGTCCCAGCGGGTGACGATGGTGTCGATGTCGAACCACTCGCCGGCATGCACGGTCACGAACGCCTGCTTGAGCACGAAGGCCGACACCTGGACGTCGCACAGCTCGCCGGTGCCGCGGTCCAGCTCGATCGCGCGGGCGGTGAGAAAGGTATGGGTGGCATAGCGGGACGCCTTGGGCCGCTCGTGGTGGGCCACCGCGTCCTCGATGGCCAGCTTGTCCAGCGACAGCTCCTCGCCGAGGCTGGCCAGCCGCTCGGCGTCCGGGGCCTGCAGGTCCGCCCAGACCAGGCAGTCGGGCTGGCAGAGGTAGTCCGACAGCTCCTCGAAGGGAAAGTCCTCCTTCTCCAGGACGCCGTCGCGCCAGAGCCTGGTGCGCACGATTGCTTCGGTCATGCCCAATAGTGTGCTCGCCGGGGGCGGCCGGAGTGCGGTAGACGTACGGTGGCGGTATGTCATGGTCTGCCGCCCAACTGCCCCCGCTCGCCGGACGGACTGCGCTGGTCACCGGCGGCAGCTCCGGAATCGGCTGGCACACCTCGCTGGAGCTGGCCCGGCATGGTGCGCGGGTGCGGCTGGCTAGCCGGGATCCCAGCCGGGGCCGGGACGCGGTGCGCCGGATTCGCGAGCTGGTGCCGGCCGCGGACGTCGAGCCGGTGCGGCTGGACCTGGCCTCGCTGGCCTCGGTCGAGGCGGTGGCCGGGGACTGGGACGGCCCGCTGCACCTGCTGGTCAACAACGCCGGGGTGATGGCCCCGCCACGGCTGCGCCGGACCTCCGACGGCTTCGAGCTGCAGTTCGGCACCAACCACCTGGGCCACTTCGCGCTGACCGGCCGGCTGCTGCCGGCGCTGCTGGCGGCGGGGGAGTCCCGGGTGGTGACCGTGTCCTCACTGGTGCACTGGAGCGCGCTGACGGTGCCGCTGACCGGCGAGCCGGAGGCCGGCTACCACCCGCAGCGGGCCTACGCGAGCTCGAAGCTGGCCAACCTGCTGTTCGCCTTCGAGCTGCAGCGCCGGGCCGAGGTGCAGGGCGTGCCGCTGACCTCGACCGCCGCCCATCCCGGGGTGTCGAAGACCAACCTGATGCTCACCCCGGAGGGGATGGGTGCCCGGGGCCGCGCCCGGCTGATGCGCAACACGGTGGGGCAGCTGGTCTTCCAGTCGGCGGCGGCCGGTGCGGAGCCGGTGCTGTACGCCGCCACCATGGCCGCGCCCGGGAGCTACAGCGGGCCGCAGTGGCCGGGCGGCATGCGCGGTCCGGCGGGACCGGCCCGGCCCAGCTGGGCGGCCCGCAACCCCGCGCTGGCCGCCGAGCTGTGGCGGGCCAGCGAGGAGCTGACCGGGGTCCGCTACGACTGGCCGGTGCGCACGCTGCGCTGAGTTCGCCGGGCGAGGTCGTTGAGCCGAGCCAGGCTGAGCTCGCCACGGCTGGGCTCGCCACGGCTGCCCGCCGGCCGCCGGCCGCTCTGCGAGAATGGGCCGGTGCAGACCGACACCGTGCTCGTCGTCGACTATGGGGCGCAGTACGCGCAGCTGATCGCCCGCCGGGTGCGCGAGGCGAACGTCTACTCCGAGATCGTGCCGAGCTCGACGCCGGTGGCCGAGCTGCTGGCCCGCGAGCCGAAGGCGATCATCCTGTCCGGCGGCCCGGCCTCGGTGTACGCGCCGGGGGCGCCGAGCGTGGACCCGGCGCTGTTCGACGGCGGGGTGCCGGTGTTCGGCATCTGCTACGGCTTCCAGGCGATGACCCGGGCGCTCGGTGGCGAGGTGGCCAACACCGGCGGTTCGGAGTTCGGCCGGACCCTGCTGACCCTCGGCTCGCCCGGAGTGCTGTTCGGCGACGCGCGCGATCCGCGCCAGGTGTGGATGTCGCACGGCGACGAGGTGACCCGGGCGCCGGACGGGTTCGTGGTGACCGCGTCCTCGGCGGGTGCGCCGGTGGCTGCCTTCGAAGACGTCGGACGTGGTCTGGCCGGCGTGCAGTTCCATCCGGAGGTGCTGCACACCGAGCACGGCCAGCAGTTGCTGAAGAACTTCCTCTACGACGTGGCGGGCCTGAAGCCCACCTGGACCGACGCCAACATCATCGACGAGCAGCTGGCGCTGATCCGGGCCCAGGTGGGGACGTCCCGGGTGATCTGCGGGCTGTCCGGCGGGGTGGACTCGGCGGTGGCCGCCGCGCTGGTGCAGCGGGCGGTGGGCGACCAGCTGACCTGCGTGTTCGTCGACCACGGCCTGCTGCGGGCCGGCGAGGCCGAGCAGGTGGAGCAGGATTTCGTGGCCGCCACCGGGGTGTCGTTGAAGGTGGTGGACGCCCGCCAGCAGTTCCTCGACGCCCTGGCCGGGGTGAGCGACCCGGAGACCAAGCGCAAGATCATCGGACGGGAGTTCATCCGGGCCTTCGAGCACGCCGAGCGGGAGCTGATCGCGTCGTCGGCAGACGGGCCGCCGTTCGAGTTCCTGGTGCAGGGCACGCTGTATCCGGACGTGGTGGAGTCCGGCGGCGGCACCGGCACCGCGAACATCAAGAGCCACCACAACGTCGGCGGGCTGCCCTCTGACCTGCAGTTCAAGCTGGTCGAGCCGCTGCGCGCGCTGTTCAAGGACGAGGTGCGCCGGGTCGGGCTGGAGCTGGGGCTGCCGGAGGGGATCGTCTGGCGGCAGCCGTTCCCCGGGCCGGGGCTGGCGATCCGGATCGTCGGCGCGGTGGACGCCGAGCGGCTGGACATCCTGCGCCGGGCCGATGCCATCGCCCGCGCCGAACTGTCGGCGGCCGGCCTGGACCGCGAGATCTGGCAGTGCCCGGTGGTGCTGCTGGCCGACGTCCGGTCGGTCGGGGTGCAGGGCGACGGACGCTCCTACGGGCATCCGATCGTGCTGCGTCCGGTGTCGTCGGAGGACGCGATGACCGCCGACTGGACCCGGGTGCCCTACGAGGTGTTGGAGAAGATCTCGACCCGGATCACCAACGAGGTGCGCGAGGTCAACCGGGTGGTGCTGGACGTGACCTCCAAGCCCCCCGGCACCATCGAGTGGGAGTAAGGCGAGCTGATGCTTCGGTCGGACCCACCCAGATAGATCAGTCAGTGCTTGCGGCTATTCGTCAATGTTAAGTTGTGCGCTCCCTAGGAATGCGTATGGAGTGCGCACGGAGCATGCGTTCAAGCTAGGCCAGGTCGGTTACTGTTCCGGACCACCAGAATTCATTCCCCAGCACAAGAGATGCGTGTAGCGGAGGAACAAGATGCAGCGTCTACTTACCCTGCGTACGGTAGGCGCACCATCTATCTCAAAGTGGATGATCCTCATTTGAACTCAGCACACAACTATAGTTCTACCCCTTATACCCGTCATACCAGGGCGTTCGTAGCAAGAGCTGTGCTTTGAGATCGGCATAGAGTTGCACCACGAACCCTTCAAGGTAATGCTTGAAGGTATGAGCCTCCGCTGTCCTATGCAGCATGGGTAATCTAATGCTGAGCGTGGCAGACCTTATGTAACGCTATACTCGGCAGCTCCTTAACATCGCCTGGCTGGGAGGAACCCAATGCAGGTACAAGACGTCGTATCAGAGCGCTTGAATCGGCTGGGTAGCTCCATTGCCGGTGGCGTCGAGATGGGAAAGTTCATCCGGCCGCGAGCGTTACTTGCATTCCTCCAAGATAGTGCCCCGGAAGAACGTGCCGTTGGCGTCGCAGCCGCGGTCGAACTTTGTCACCTCGCACAGCGGTCTCTATATAAGGACGCTCCAGGACTCATACCCTCAATGCTGATAGCGGCTGCAATAGATTGTGCTGCAGAATATGATTCAAGTACATGCAACGAATTGATTGCTGTATTCATGGAACTGGCGCACGAACACACCAACCCTCTTGCTCATGGCGCGGCACTCGGCTTCGCTGTTGCAACAGGTGCGCGACTGGCTGGGCTCGAATTTAATGATATTGAGAAGTTGGGTCAAGTAGGCCTATTGCTTGGAGAAGCCATGTATCAGACTGACCTCGCTCTAGGTAAGTACCACAGAAAGCCCAGTGTGGATACCGTTGTTATTGCCTCTTCGCGTCTTTCAGAAGCGCAAAGCCTATCTTTTAGTCTAGGCAAAAGCGACACATCCGGAGTCCGTTTCCTTATTGGAATTGGAGATAAACTCCAAGGGGTGCTTGAGCATTTACACAGGTTGTCATGAGTTTTACTGAGACAGTGCTTCTAGCGTTAAGCCTGAACATTGCAGCGGCGTTTATAATCTATCTAGCGCGAGTTGCAAAGAATTATATTGCTGATTACCACGGCCTCTTATCGGGGGAGTGGATCGCACGGCATTTATCGGATGGGCAGATAGTGAAGGTTGATCTCATTATTTGTCACCATCGAGGCGACCGTATCACTGGCTCGGTGAACCGTATGTCGCCCATGGCCGAAGAAACTAAGAAATGGAAATTCACTGGTGCCTTCCGTGAAGGCCGTACTGTCGGTTACTACTGGCCTGATGAAGGGCAGTACCAGACAGGTAGCTTCGGCGTTTTCTTGATGAAGAAAGGCGGCCCCGTTCTGGAGGGCTATTATTTCCAGAGCAAGACAGAGTTTATAGACCGTAGAGACGGAGTGAGAGCGTTTGATCGGGATGGTCATGAGCGTTTTCGCCTTCGTTGGCAACGTTTGAATCGAAAACGTACTCCCCTTTGGGCTCGTATGCTCTGGTATATAGGCTTCAAGGATTCCAGGAAGCGTAAAGCACTAGAAGATCCTTCCGCCTCAGATGAAGGGGGCACAATATGAGCGATGAGCTGCCTATATTCCGCAGGAAGACACGAGAAATCGCTGTTGGCTCGGTCCGCATTGGTGCGGAGTCACGCATTAGCGTTCAGTCGATGACAACTACTAAAACATCGGATGCACCTGCTACCATCGCCCAGATTCAGGAGCTGGCGGCTGCTGGGGCGGACATCGTTCGCTGTACCTGCAACAGTCTCAATGCGGTACGGGCGTTCCCAGAGATTGTTGCGGCTTCCCCTGTACCAGTAGTCGCGGACGTACATTTCCGACCCGACCTCGCACATGAGGCGATCGCTGCCGGCGCTGCTTGTGTTCGGCTGGATCCAGGAAATATACGTGATAAAGGTCTTATTCAGTCCATATTGCGCCATGCTGAGCAGAATTCTACGGCGGTGCGGATAGGAGTCAATTCTGGATCCGTAGACCCGAATATCCAAAATAAGTATGGTGGTCCTACCTCGGACGCTCTGGTCGAGTCGGCGCTTCAACAGATCCAACTTGCCGAAGACGCCGGGGTAACAAACCTTAAGATCTCTGTTAAATCCAGTAGTATGCTTCGCACGATCGCCGCGTACCGAAAGATTTCCGCCCGAACTACCTGGCCCTTACATGTAGGACTCACCGAAGCGGGTCCCGCGCCCAATGGCATTGTTAAAAGCTGTGTTGCGATCGGGGCATTATTGCTGGATGGAATCGGCGATACGATTCGAGTTTCGCTTACGGAGAACCCCGTGGACGAGGTCAAAGTCGCGTTGACCATGTTGGAAGGGCTGGGCTTACGCCCTAGGACCACACTGGATCTCATCGCATGCCCATCGTGCGGACGTGCTGAGGTGGATGTCATAGGACTGGCCCGAAAGGCACAAGAAGCGCTTGAGCGTGAAGGCTTAGCACTTACCGTTGCCGTTATGGGCTGTGCCGTTAATGGCCCTGGTGAAGCACGAGAGGCCGACCTTGGTATTGCCGCCGGGCGTGGCCGAGGACACTTGTTCGTAAAAGGCAGAATTGTGCGGGTAGTCCCTGAAAAAGATATGATCAATACACTGCTGGAGGAAGCGCGCCAGTTGACTCATGACGGTTCGTTGGGATCGGAAGATCAGCACTTACCCCTACTGTCGATTTCCAGTCAACCCTCAAATTCAAATTCGGCCGTACTTGTCAGCGCCGCCCGAGCTATAATAATGACAAAGAAGTGGCACAGTGTGCTTTTGCTCCGGTATGTCGATCCGGTTTCCGGAAGTCAAGGATGGGGGCTGCCCGGAGGAAAGCTCGAGGGTGACGAATCGGCTATGGAAGCAGCAATTCGCGAAGTCCTTGAAGAGACTAGCCTGCGGCTTTCGGATGGAGTTTTAGTAGGAAGTTACGTAAACTCTTATATGTGGGCGGGAGTCAGCCACGCGCAGCACGAGCAGGTTTATTGGTTTGAGGTTCCTGATGAGGTGGCCGTTGAACCAAGTCAGGCGCTGGGCGGACTCGAGGGGGCATCTTACCGGGACGCGAAGTGGTGGACCATCTCTGAGCTGCAACACACAAGTGAACAGATAGCACCGCAGGGCCTGGGTCTGCTCGTGAGTGCCTTGAAGTCGAAGATGACTGGGGATACGAGTTGAGTGCCCCTTGGACAAAGTTTCTCCATACAAGAGTACAGCGAGTTGTTAACTGATGACCTGTTGATTGGTAAAGCTCATCCGGCTGGCCGCTGTCTCGTTCCTTGGCCTGCCTGTGCAGCCATGCACCGATCCGCGCTGTGGTCGATGCCGCGGAAATATGACCGCCGACTGGACCCGGGTGCCCTACGAGGTGCTGGAGAAGATCTCGACCCGGATCACCAACGAGGTGCGCGAGGTCAACCGGGTGGTGCTGGACGTGGGCCTCCAAGCCCCCTGGCACCATGGAGTGGGAGTAGGCCTGGAGCTGAGCCCCCGCATGTGACGTCTCTGACAAGATCGTCCGCACCTGAAGGGAACACCATCGACAACCCGTCGATATGGTGCGCGCTTCGGGCCAGGGGGTGGACATGGGACAACCACTCAACGAGGTCACGATCCCGCGTGCCTGGCACTGGGGCGTTGTTTTCCTTGTCGACAAGCGGGGCGCCATCCCGGACGTAGATCCAGACACGCTCGTCAGCGTCGGACCGTCCGGACTGGTGCTCCTGGCCAGGCACGCACAGGACACCTTTGAGGTGGTCGACGGCAAGCTCGTCTATGCCACGGCGACGGTGCACACGCGCTTGTTGACGGAGCCTGTCGAGGATCGGCGTCCGGTCGTATTCGACGGCGTTGTAGCGACCCCGAGTGGCCAACTGAGCGTTGGCGATGCCGACAGCGAGGTCATCATCAGTGCGCACCATAGCCAGACCCGGTTCGTGATCTCGGTTCTCGATCCGCAGGACAACTCCCCGGACGACCTATGGGTGGACATGATCCCCGCCCGATCGGTGGCTGGCACCGTTGCCTTGATGCGAGGCTTTCGCCATGAGCTACGACCTTGCGGTATGGGTGGGCGATCGACCTCGAAGCGACGCTGACGCCTCGCAGCGATACGCCGCGATCATGGACCGGATGGAGAACGCCGACGGCGATCCGGAACCTGTTTCCGATCGCATTCGCGCTTATGTCGACGCACTCCTGGCGAGATGGCCCGCCATCACCGAGGACGACGGAGTCGACTCGCCCTGGGCTGACGGACCGATGATCGACAACGCGTTCGGCGACTGCATCTACTTCTCCATGGTGTGGAGTCGGGCAGAGGAAGCGTCGGCATTCGCAGCCCGGACAGCCGCTGACCACGGCCTGGTCTGTTACGACCCCCAGGCCGAGACGTTGCGGCCACCCGTAGCTGGAGAGGTGTCCTCGGACGATCAACCCCGCCAGAGGCGCAAGGGGGTGCGGGGATGGTTCGAACGCTCGTAGGAATCGCGGGGATCGATGAGTTCCGGCGGTAGAGACACCTTCGCCTTCGGGATCGAGCTACGGCTCACGGGCACCGACGAAGGCGGGCGACGGACACCCCTGCTCGGCGGGACTGACCCTCAGCACCGCTTTAAATACCGCCCGAACTGGGGGCTGCCTGGCATGACGCCGCCTGAGCAGACGGGCGCGCCGGTGTTCGCGTTCTCCCGGGAGAACATCGCTCCCGGGGAGTCGTGCCGTGCTGTCATCGTCGCGTTCTTCCCGGTGGAAGTTCCTCGCTGGGCCTCGGTGGGCCAGGGCACCGAACTGCCGATGTACGAAGGTCCACGGGTGTGCGGTGTGGGTCGCGTCCGCTGGCGATCAGCGACGAAGCTCCCGTTGCCCCCGCAGGACGAAGAGCGCTTTCTCGACTGGCTACGGGCTGGCGGGCAAGGCCTTGGGCCGTGCTGATGCCTGATTCGGGGTCAGGCAGTCGCCAGCATGACCCGACCCTCGGGCGCCTCGGCGCTCCCCTTGACCAGGTGCAGCACGGAGCCGAAGCCTGCCGCGACCGCCACCGTGGTCACGTCGTCCTCTGCTTCGTAGAGACGGTGCCCCGCGGCAGGGAAGCGCTTCTGGGCCATCGCCGGCATGTTCTGCCGCAGTTGGTATCCCAGTGCGAGCAGGCCGCCGGGCCGCAGGAAGGACCGGAGCTCGGCCAACTCAGCGGTGGGATCGGGCCAGAAGTACAGAACGTGGTTCGCCATCACGATGTCCGCCGGTGCGCTGGCGCCCAGTGCGGGAACACCTCCCTCGAGCAACGTCAGCCGGCCGGCGGTCACCGCCGCTCGGTTGCGCTTGCGGGATTGCGAGAGCATCACCGAAGACCTGTCGATGCCCCACACCTGGGAATCGGGGAATTGTGCGAGCAGCGCCTCCAGCCCCACTCCGGGCCCGGGCCCCAGTTCGGCGACCCGGCTGACCGGAGGCTCGTGGTGGGCGGCCGCCTGCTCTACCACCCATCGGCTGAGCGCGGCGTTCCCCCTCGCCATGCCGCGTCCGACGATGGCGCCCAGTAGCCCGGACGGATGACCAAACTGCTGCGCAAGGCCCATTCCGCCATTATCAAGCGTCCGGCAGCCGTTCGAGGCCAAGATCGGGGACCGGCGAGCCGGTGCTTCCCCGAAGTGGTAGAAACTGCGGTATCCACCATCGGACAGCGGAGGTAGACGGGCATGGGCGACATCGCGAGCAAGGTCGACAAGGCATACGAGTCCAAGTCCATCAGCGAGCTCGCGGACGCCCCGGTGGACGCGCTGCAGGGTGTCAGCGCCGGTGACGCCGAGCACCTCGCGGCCGCGTTCAACATCAAGACCGTGCGCGACCTGGGCACCAACAAGTTCTTCCTGTGGGCCCAGGCCATCGCCAAGCTCGCTGACTGACCTCTCTCGGCCCGAGTTCCTGCTGGTCAGTTACGGACCTGCAGGTCACGGTTGCGCGCCGCGGTGGCGAGCCGGGCATCGAAGGTGGCGACCTCGGCCCCTTCGGCGGTTTCGGCGGCGAGCAGGACGCAGCAGTCGGGCAGGCGGAGACCGGTGGCGGCTCGCAGCGTGGCAAGCCGTACCGGGGCGTCGTCGGACAGTGCGATGTTGGCGATCTCGAGATCCCGAATCGCAGTCCGGGCGGCGTCCAGCTTTCCCGTCCGCGCCGGGCCGACCAGCACCTCGGCCAGCGTCAACGGGCTGGCGCTCAGGGACTCGCCGGCGGCCTCCACCAGTAACTGGGTAGCTCGTCGATGGTGGGCGTCGGTCGATTCGAAGTGCGCGATCAAGACACTCGCATCCAGGACGATCACGCCGGCCAGTCTTCGCGCAGCTGCTCGAGGTAGCCGGGCTCATACGCCCCGGACAGCACTCCGCTGGTCCGGCGGATCGCTGCCAGCCGAGCCTCCCGGTGCTGGGCCGCCTTCTGCACGAGCGCTTGGTGGCCCTCCTCGACCAAGTGCAGCAGGAGCTTCGCCCGGCTGTCCCGGTCTTCCGGCCATCGTTTGGCGGCGTCGTCCAGCGCTTTGGCGACCGGATCAGTTTCGGTGATGAGGTGGCGGGGCCGGGTGGTCGGCATGAGATGAGTGTAACACCTGGCCCTAAGTGATACCCCGGATCTGAAATGCCGGGAATTCGCTGGGCGGGCCGGAGAGTGGCATTTCGAATGGCGGTGAACCCCGGCCCGTAGTACGAACAGTTCCATGGGGGTGATCGGACGGGCTCTCGGCCCGGTACCGGGCAGCGGCGAAGGTCCCTCAAGATCTCCTTGCTCGGGACGATGATGCGGTGATGAGCACTACGTTCGGTGCCGCGGACGGCCTGACCCAGTCCGAGCTGTCCCGGTTGGCTGCCCTGCACTCCCTCGACGTGCTCGACCAGCCGCGCAGCTACCAGCTCGACTCCCTCGCCCGGCTGGCCGCGTTCGTGTGTGGCACGCCGACCGCCGTGGTGAACCTGATCGACGCCGACCGCCAGGTGCCGGCCGCGGCGTACGGCTTCGAGCCGGCGGAGTGCAGCCGGCAGGACTCGATGTGCAACGTCAGCATCCAGACGGTCGACGTCAGCTACACCGCCGACGCCGCCACTGACAGCCGCTGGGCGGCCAACCCGTTCGTCACCGGCGTCCTGGACCGGGTCCGGCTCTACGCCGCCGCGCCGCTGATCCTGTCCGGCGGCGAGGTGATCGGCACGGTGTGCGCGTTCTCCGACCAGAGCCAGGAGCTGACCCGGCTGCAACTGGAACGGCTGCGCGACATCGCCGACCAGGCGGTGCTGGTGCTGCAGCTGCGCGACGACGCCGCCCGGCTCAGCCACGCCGCCACCCGCGACCACCTCACCGGCCTGCCCAACCGCGCGCTGTTCTCCGAGACGCTGACCATGGCGCTGGCGAAGTACCAGCGCGGCGCGACCACCCCGACGGTGATCTTCCTGGACCTGGACCGGTTCAAGCCGGTCAACGACACCTACGGCCACGCGGTCGGCGACGAGCTGCTGCGCGCGGTGGCCCACCGGCTGCTGGAGAGCGTCCGGGCGACCGACCTGGTGGCCCGGATGTCCGGTGACGAGCTGGTCATCCTCACCGAGACGCCGGACGGCGCCGACCCCGGCGTGGAAACCCTGCTGGCCCGGCTGCGGCAGGCCTTCGCCACCCCGTTCGAGCTCAGCTGCGGTGAGCTGCTGGTCGGCTGCTCGATGGGCTACGCCACCGCCGAGACCGGCGACACCGCGGCCGAGCTGATGGCCCGCGCGGACGCCGCGATGTACCAGGCCAAGCAGGCCAAGCATCCGACGGACCCGACGGCGCGCTGAGCGGCGGCCACAGCGATCGCACAGCATCTCCACAACGTCCTGCCGGACAGCCCGGGCATGGTGGCTCTCGACTGATCGAAGGCCCGAGTGATCCGGAGAGACCCATGTCGCCCCAGCGCGCAGACCACGCAGACCAGCCAGCTTCCGAGATCGAAGACCACGACCGCGGGTTGGAGTTCGACCTGCAGACGCTGAGCCGGCGCGGTGCGCTGGCGTTCCTGGGCACCGGCCTGCTGGCGGTGGCCGGCTGTTCCAGCGCCGCCAAGGTCACCTCGGCCGGGTCCGGAACGGCTACCAGCTCGGCCGCGACGACGGCCACCAGCCCGACGGCGGCGGCCTCGTCGGCGTCGGCCTCGTCGGCGAGCAGCACCGGCACGGCGGCCGAGTCCTACACCGAGATCCCGGAGGAGACCAGCGGCCCGTACCCCGGCGACGGCTCCAACGGCCCGAACGTGCTGACCCAGAGCGGGATCGTGCGCAGCGACATCCGGTCCAGCTTCGGCACCTCCACCACCACCGCCAAGGGCGTTCCGCTCACCGTCACGCTGACGCTGCGCGACTCGGCCAACGGCTACCAAGCGATCAAGGGCGCCGCGGTGTACCTGTGGCACTGCAACATCGACGGCGAGTACTCGCTGTACGGGCAGAACGTCTCGGGCGAGAACTACCTGCGCGGCGTGCAGGAGTCCGACGCCGACGGCCAGGTCACCTTCACCACGATCTTTCCGGCCGCCTACTCCGGCCGCTGGCCGCACATCCACTTCGAGGTGTACTCCAGCCTCGCCAACGCCACCGCGGCCGGCAAGATCGTGGCCACCTCCCAGCTGGCGCTGCCCGCGGAGGCCTGCGCCAAGGTGTACGCCACTTCCGGCTACTCCCAGAGCGTCGCCAACCTGGCCCGCACCTCGCTGACCTCGGACATGGTGTTCGGCGACGACGGCGGCATCCACCAGCTGGCCTCGATGAGCGGGTCGGTGTCGGCCGGCTACACCGCCGCCCTGACGGTGGGCGTGTAGAACCGGCCGCCTGGGTAAGGTGGTGGCCAAGCGGAGACGCAGGATGCCGGGGAGGCCGCCATGGGACTGTTCGACAACGTCGGCAAGCTCGCCCGCAAGGCACGCGACATGGCCGGACAGCATCCCGACCAGGTGCGCAAGGCGCTCGACCAGGCCGAGGACCAGGTCAACAAGCGCACCGGCGGCAAGCACGCCGGCCAGATCGACACGGCCGGCGACAAGCTGGCCGACTTCCTGGCACCCGAGGCCTCCGACCCGCACCGCAAGCCGGGCACCGACCAGCCGTAGCCGCCCGGCCCGTCCGGCGGGCAGTCGTGGCGATGGTGGGGCCGAACAGGTCGTAGCCGCTTCCGGGCTATCGATGCAACCATTGCCCCGACCAGACGTCTGGACAGGTAGCACCACGAACTCCTCGTGGTGCGCCGAGCCTGGACGGTGGCCATGAGGACGATGGTGCGCAACAAGGATGTGCCGGTGCGGCTCACGCCGGCAGACGATGCCGATTCAGCGGTGGTCGCGCTGTTCGCCTCCCATCGGCTGACCATGATCCGGCTCGCGGTGCTGCTGGTCGACGACCTGGAGACCGGCGAGGACGTGGTGCAGGACGCCTTCGCGGCCCTGCACCGGCGCTGGCCGGCGTTGGCCGACCGGGAGGCGGCGATCTCCTACCTGCGCAGCTGCGTGCTCAACGGGTCCCGCTCGGTGTTGCGCCGGCGCCGCACGGTGCGCCGCAACCCGCACCCGGACGCCGACCGGCTGACGGTCGAAGGCGCCGACGGCCAGCTGCTGCTGGCCGAGGAGCACCGCGCGGTGATCGCGGCGCTGCACCGGCTGCCCCGCCGGCAACGCGAGGTGATCGTGCTGCGCTACTGGTCGGAACTGACCGAGGCACAGATCGCGGCCGAGCTCGGCATCTCGCTGGGCACCGTCAAATCCAACGCATTCCACGGTCGCCAGGCGATCGCCGCAGCACTCGGAGGTGCCGAATGAACACCATCGACGATCGGATCGCCGCCGCCCTGCACGCCCGGGCGGACGCCGTCACCGAAGCCGACCTGGCGCCGGCCGCCCCGCCGTCCAGCCGGGTGGTGCTGCTGGACCGGGCCCGGACCCGGTGGGCCGTTCCGCTGCTGGCCGCGGCCATCGTGGGAATCCTGGCGGTGGCCACCGTGACCGCGGTGCAGCTGAGCCGGACCTCCAGCCACCCGGCGGGCCCGGCAACCCAGCTGCCCGTGCAGCCAACCCCCAGCGCCGTGGCGCCGACCCCGGCACCCACTCCGACCGCCGCCCCGTCGTCCCAGCCGCCGTCCCAGGCGCCGTCGTCGCGGCCGCCGTCCCGGCCGACGGTCTCGGTCACGCCGCCCTCCCGGGTGCCGTCCGGGCCGGCCGATGCGTTCACCCTGGGCTACCAGCCGCTATGGCCGTTCGGCAGCTACGCCGATGCCGAGCAGTGGCGCACCAAGGCCGGCGGTTCACAACCGTGGCACCTGGACGCCAGCCAGACCGCGCTGACCTTCACCCGGTCCTACCTGGGGTTCACCGAGATCAACCTGGTGACCGGGACGTTCTTCGACGACCTGGGCGCCCACATCAAGGTCGGCTACCGGGATCCGAACGGCCAGCCGCACACCGCGGCGACGTTGCACCTGGTCCAGTTCGGCACCGCGTCGGACTCGCCGTGGGAGGTGGTCGGCAGTGACGACACCACACTGTCGCTGGAGCAGCCGGCCTATGGGTCACGAGTGAGCTCGCCGATGGCCATCGGCGGCCACATCACCGGGGTGGACGAGAACATCGTGGTGTCGGTGCTGGCCAGCCAGACCGACCGCAGCACGGTGGCCCGGGTGCCGGCCGGCGGCGACCACGCGGCCTGGACCACCGGCCCGGTGACCTTCGCCCAGCGCGGGGTGCTGACCCTGGTGGCCAGCACCGGCGGCCACCTGCAGCAGGTGGAGCGGTTCGCCATCCACGGGGTGCACACCTGAGTCCAACTGGCACCGGCGCCGGGCCCGCGCTGCGGACGCCCCCAGCACAGCCCCCCCCCCCCGGAACCCGGCCCAATGCCCGGCCGTACCCCCTTTTCAGCACACACCGGCGCACCAGGGCGCTTG
>Ga0326721_10000060_pt1 | contig 89931 bp, 80 predicted proteins | sample SGPome_FD_203951 | JGI IMG/M metagenome (GOLD analysis project Ga0326721, IMG submission 203951) | Soil microbial communities from Southern Great Plains, Lamont, Oklahoma, United States - SGP_1_2016 | ecosystem: Engineered > Artificial ecosystem > Soil microcosm > Unclassified | place: USA... | reverse complement strand
CTGAACATCACCCGCTGCTCTGGTTCGCGTCCGCGCATCCATGCTCCCGGCCGAAGGTTACGGCAATTTACAGCCGTGCCGCTTCGACCGAAAGTGTACATTGCGATTTTTAGCAGCCTGCTAAGTCCCAAGTGAACTGCTGAGGATCGCGGGACTCAGCACTCAGCACTCAGCACTCAGCACTTGGGACTTGGGACTTAGGACTTAGGACTTAGGACTTGGGACTTGGGACTTCCCCTCCTCCGCGATTGCGCTCCGGCGCGGCGGTTGCGACCTTTCGGACTCCGGCCGGCAGAAGGTCAGCCGATGAACGCCACGAACCCGATGGACATGCCCCGGAAGCTCAAGACCCTCGCGCTGATGGCCGCCTGCGCCGCGGTCACCCTCGGCGCGTCGCAGTGCGCCTCGTCGTCGCGCACCGGCCAGCAGGCCGGCGGCGACGGCGCCACGCCCGCCGCCGGGCTGGCGCCCGCGCACTTCACCCGCCAGACGGTGCCGTCGGAGATCGCCAACTGGGCCATCCGCGGCTGCCGCGGCGCGAAGAGCGAGCAGGACTGTCTCGAGGCCGCGCTCACCTCGTCGGCCGTCCTCGATTCCGCGGGCGTGGACAAGGCGATGGGGGCGCTGGGCGTGCTGGCCCGGCGCGACCCCGACGTGGCGCGCGACGGGCACGTGTACGCGCACGGCATCGGCATCGCCGCGTACCGCACGCCCGAGACGGTGGGGCAGACCTTCGCGCGCTGCACCGCCGACTTCCAGTCCGGCTGCTACCACGGCGTCATCCAGGCCTACTTCGCCGACCGCCGCGGCGGCGACGCGGGCGTCACCCCGCAGAAGCTGAACGGGCTCTGCCTGCCGTACCGCAGCGCGTCCGGCCGGTGGCTGCAGTTCCAGTGCGCCCACGGCATCGGCCACGGGCTGATGGCCGTGGAGTCGCACAACCTGCTGCGCGCGCTGGACTCGTGCGACCTGCTGGGCGACACCTTCGAGAAGCAGGCGTGCTGGGGCGGCGCCTTCATGGAGAACGTGGTGAACGCCACCGCGCCCCACCACATGCACGTCACCCAGGTCGCCGACGTGGACGAGCACGCGGCCCACGGCGCGGCTTCGGGCGATTCGGCCGCCCACGCGGGGCACGGCGCGGCGGCGGGAGATTCGTCCGCGCACGCGGGCCACGACGCCCACGCGGCGGCCGGGCACGAGGGCCACGACATGGCCGGGATGCCGGGGATGGCGGGGATGGATCACGGCGCGCACGGCCAGGCCGCGGCCGAGACCTTCAAGGCGCTGGACCCCAACGATCCGCTCTACCCGTGCGACGTGGTGAAGACGCAGCACCGGCAGGCCTGCTACCTGATGCAGACGTCGGCCATCCTCTGGCAGAACAACGGCGACTTCCGCGACGCCGCGAAGAAGTGCCAGACCGCGCCCGAGGACATGCAGCGCACCTGCTTCATCTCGCTGGGCCGCGACGCCAACTCGTGGGCCGAGGGGAACCGCGAGCGCGCCGTCGCCTTCTGCGGCCTGGCGCCCGAGGTGGGGCAGCCGCACTGCATCGTGGGCGTGGTGAAGAACATCGTCGACGTGACCGCGGACCCGCGCGACGGGCTGGGCTTCTGCCGGATGGTGCCGGACAACAGCAAGCCGGCCTGCTACCACGCCGTGGGCGAGGAGATCGGCCTGCTGAACGCCACCGCCGAAGGCCGCGAGCGTGCCTGCCGCGAGGCCACCGGCTACGTCCCCGAATGCCGCCGCGGCGCCCGGCTCCCCTTCATCCCCGCCGACTGACGGCCGGCTCGGGACCACGGACGAAAAGAACCCCGCTCCGGTGCGCCGGAGCGGGGTTCTTCGGTTGTGCTTCCGCACTTCCGCACTGTCGCATCTCCCGGCATCCGCGCCGCCCTCTCCCCGCGCCTGAGAGCGCTCGCCCTCTCCCGTACCGGGCGAGGGGGGCTTTCGAGCATCCGCGCACCCTGCAAGCCGGGTAGCGCCGATCCTTCAGCGTGCCGGCGATGCCGGGTCTGGCGCTACTGTGCCGCGCGCTCCACCGGGTAGTCGGCGCCGCGGCGGCTCCAGTCGATGTAGCTGCCGTCGTACATCTTCACGTCGTAGCCCAGGAAGCGCGCGACGTAGTAGTCCCAGCTGGCCTGCACGCCGGTGCGGCAGTAGGTGACGACGGTGGTGGTCCCCAGCTTCTGCTCCACGCGGCGCGGCGGCTGGCGGCGCTCGCCGCGGCGCGGGCGCGTGGTGTCGCCGGGCTCGTAGCGCGGGCGCTCGGTGACGTACGGCGCCGGCTCGCCCTGCGCGCGCGCGCCGGCCAGGCGGAAGAAGGCGCGCAGCACGTCGGGGCCGCGCAGCGTGGGGTCCGCCTCGCTGACCAGCGTGTTGCGCCAGAACACGTTGCGCGCGCCGGGGAGGTGGCCGGGGCGCTGCACCCCCTCGCCCGGCGTGGCGCCCGAGAACTCCTCCGGCGGCCGCGCGTCGACGAAAACCACGGTGCTGTCGCGCAGGTGCTGCCGCACCCAGTCGGCGTCCACCACGCGGTCGGCCTGCGGGCGCGGGGTGAAGGTGCCGCGGCGCGCGGCGGGCTCCTGCGTCTCGGTGGCGTGCCCGGCGGCGCGCCACGCGGCCAGACCGCCGTTCAGCAGCGCGGGGGGATGGCCCAGGTAGTCCAGCGTGAAGAACACGCGCCCGGCCAGCAGCGGATCGCCGTAGACGACCACGCGGCTGTTGTCGGACACGCCCGCCGCCTCGAACGCGTCGCGCAGCGCGTCCACGGCCGGCAGCTCGTTGGGCAGGCCGTTGCGCTCGGTGACGATGGACGACAGCGCCAGGAACCGCGCGCCGGGGATGTGGCCGGCGTCGTATTCGGCGCGGTTGCGGGCCACGTGCAGGATGACCGTGGCGGGGTCGTTCAGCCGCCGCTGCAGCCCGTTGGCGCTCTCGGTGAACTCGGTGTGCACCGGCAGCGGCGGCTGCTCGCGCAGCTCGCGCGGAATCGGGCACGCCGCCAGCAGGAGCAGCGCGGCGGCGCCGATGAGCTTCCTCGTCCTCGTCATCCTCCCTCCGTCGGGTTCGCGTGTGTTCACGCCAGATAGAACTTCATCCACCACCGGCGCAGCGGGAGAACGCCCGCCCGTGCGTCCGGCACACATCCCCACGATCACGCCATCGTCCTGCTGCAACATCGATTCGGCCCGTTGGATTCTGACGAATCGCTGGCGGCCGAATCCCCAGCGTCGGTCCAGATATCCCAAAATGCGAGTGAACTCGCGGCTACAACGGCACACAGTCCGCCTGCGCGGACTTCCCCGTCCGGCATCCGTGCGCGTGCGGAGAGTTCCTCGTTAGATAACCCGCAACGCGGCGCGTACCCTCGCGTCAGCGCCGTGACCCGCCTCCCGGCGCTGTTTCGTACTTCCGTACTCCTCGTACTTTCGTGCTTCTCGTACTCCCCGCCCTTGCTTCGGATTTCCTTCGGCCGCTAAACTACCTCGTCGTCCACGCCGCGCCTTGGCCGAGCCTGCCCGTGACCGCCGCCATCCCGCCGTTTCCCGAAGCCGCACTGCGCGCCGTACTGGCGGGCACGGTCGCGGCGTGGGCGCGCTCCGGCGACGCGTCATCCGCAGAAGACGAGCCGCGGCGGTCGTACGTCGACGCGTTCGCGGGCGCCGAGTTCCAGTTCGGCACCGGCGTGGCGCGCGATACGGGCGACGAGACGCGCGCCATCGCCGCCATCCGCGCGGTAGACGAGCGCGTGACGGCGGTGCTGGTGGAGGAAGATCCCGCACACCTGCAGCGCCTGTACACGGAGCTGGAGGACGTGGCCGGCGGCGAGCGGCTGCGCGCCACGCGCGACCTGGCCTCGCTCGCGCCCGGCGAGGTGTCGCTCGCCGAGGCACCGTTCGCTGCAATGGCGGCGGAGGTGGCCCGATTCGCGGCAGGCGGCCGCGCCTTCGTGCTCCTGGCGCCGCCCGCCGCCCGCGCGCTGCCGTGGGACGCGCTCCGCCCGCTGGCCGCGCTGCCCGGCGCGACGCTGCTGATCCGCTTCCCACATTCGGATTTCGAGAAGCAGTCGCGGCACAACAGCCCGGTCGCGGATCTTCCCGGCTTCGTGAAGCGCATCGTGGAGGGGTGCTCCGCGCTGCTGGGAGACGCGAAGCACGCGTGGCTCCCCGCCTGGCGCGCGGCCGCGGCCTCCGGCGGCGTGGCCGCCGGGATGCGGGACTCCCTCGCGCGCTTCGAGCATCTGCTGAAGGACACCGCGGGCGGCCGCATCGTGAAGCCCATGCTGCTGGAGGCGGCGGACGGCGCCTGCGCCTACCTCTTCCTCGTCACCGCCGACGCGTCGGTCGCGATGGCCGCGAACGCCGCCGTCCGCGCCGCGCGCCTGAAGGACCGCGCCGCCGCCGCGGACCCGGTCCTCGCCGCTCCCGAGCCCGCGCCGCCGCCGACCACCGCGTCCCCCGCGACCGCAGCATCCACCGACGAGGCCTCTACGGATGCGCCGCCATCGCCCTCCGCCGCGCCACCATCTACATCCGCTGACGCGGCGGAGCCCGCCCCCACGCCGAAGCGGAAAGGCCGCGCCCCCAAGCGCCAATCCGCCGAGGCCGCGCCAGCATCGGCAGCGACGGAGCCGCACGCCGATGCATCCGTAGCCGCGGAATCTCCCGCCGACGCACCTGCGGCGGCGGAGCCGGTAGCGGACGCACCCGTAACGGCGGAGCCTCCCGCGGTCACGCCTGCGGACGCGGAGTCCGTGCCCGCGCCCGTCGTCGCGCCCACGCCGCCGCGCGCGAGGGCGCCCGTCGCGCCGCGGCCCGCGCCCGTGGCGGAGGCGCTGGACCTGTTCCCGGAAGAACGGCCGGAGCAGGAGATTCTCAGCCTTCACCGCCCCGACACGTCCGCGATCGCATCCAGCATCGAGGATCGCTTCCGCGGGCGGACGGTGACGTGGGAGGAGGTGCTGCGCGCCTTCGCCGCGACGGACGTGACGCCGGACGAGCTGAAGAAGGCGCTTGCGCTGCTTCGCCGCGGCGGCCGCGCCGTCTACAAGGCGCTGAAGGGGAATGGGGATGAGATCGACTTCCCCGCCGCGCCGGCCGCGGAGCCGAAGCCGAAATCCAGGCCGAAGCCGCGCAAGAAGCCGGAAGATGCGGGGCTGTTCGGGACCGACGCCGAGGAGGAGTAAGGCCAGGTCCGGCGGAAGAATCTGTGCATCTCGCCGACTCACGTGCTGCCTCGGCTATGGATCCTTCGGCCTGCAGCCTCTTGCGCAGTCGTTGGCCGCGGTGTGGCCGGCCTGAATAGAAAGTTCGCAGCCTGGCCCCCACCGGCGACTGAAGTCGCAGCAACAACTACGGGAAGCCTCGCAAACTGCGCGAGGCTGATCCGCTCATTCTGTGGCATCAGCGCTCACGACCAATCTCCTTTCATCCGCCGTGGTCGCGCGCAGCGCGGTGTCCGACTCAGGATGACGTCGGGCCGGGTGCGGCGCGGTAGGTGGGCCTCCACGACGGGGGTGGGCACCGTCGTGAGACAGTTGGCCGCGCTGGTCGAAGTGCGCGCGAAGCGAATCGTGCCGGAAGCGAGGCGGGCGCCCCGGTGTGATCCGGAGCGCCCGCCTCGTCCCTCAGCCGATCGCCATCATCCGCGATCAGTACGGCTCGTAGCCGTTGCCGCCGCTGGAGCCGACGCCGTAGCCGCGGAAGTAGCGGCCCGGCTCCACCCCGCCCGAGCGGCTGTTGCGGAACAGGCCGTCGCCGCCGTAGCCGCTGCCGCGGCTGTAGTCGCCCCAGTCACCGCCGGCGCCCTGGCCGCCGCCGCCGTACTCGCCCCCGCTCCAGGTGCCGCCCGTCCCGCCGCCCTGCATCCCGCCGCCGCGAGGCATCCCGCCCTGCATCCCGCCTCCCTGCATGCCGCCGCGCGACATGCCGCCCTGCATCCCGCCGCCTGCGGTGTAGCGCTGCACGCGGCCGCGGCTCATCCCGCCCTGCATGCCGCCGCGGTCCATCCCACCCCAGCCGGTGTTGTAGTCGCGGCCGTAGTCCTGGCGGCCCCACCCCGGGCGCCCGCCGGCGTTGTAGCCGCGGTCGTCGTAGTCGGCGTTGTAGTAGCCGCCCGCGCCGCGCACGCTGTCCAGCGTGCTGTGCTGGTTGTTCCAGTTGTTCATCCGGTAGCCGCCGCCGTACCCGCCGCCCCAGTCGGTCTCGCCGCCGCGGTAGCCGCCGTTGTGCCATTCGTCGCGGTGCATGGCGCGCGCGTCGCCGCCGTAGCCGTAGTCGCGGTCGTAGTCGCGCCCGCCGCCGAACCAGCCGCGCACCGTCTCGCCCGCGCGGTCGAACCAGTTGCGCCCGCCGTTGTCGTAGTCGCGTCCGTAGCCTCGCATCTTCCCCTCCTGCTTCGCGGTTCCGTTCTGTCCCGTCCCCCCTGATCGCCCCCACCGGAGCGGGTGGTGGAAGTTTGCAAGTCGCGGGCCGCCAATCTCCCTGAAGTGGTTGCAAAATCGGAAGTTAGACAAAGACCGGACCCCAACCCTCCCCAGCGGGACGGCGCTTCGCGCGGGGAGCCCTCGATCCCCCTTGGCCCGCTTCTCCCGGCAGTCACGGACTCGACGGAGACGGCGGCGCGCCACGAGGCCGCGGCCGCAGTCCCGCAGGGACTTCGTGCTGTTGTTGCCGGCGAATTCCATTCGCCGGGCACCCGCCCGGGCAAACCCGCCGCGGCCGCCGACGAAGTGAGTGCGGCTCAGTCACTTGCGCGCGTTGACGGGCTCCGGTGCGCGCCCGTATGCTTGGGAGCGCGGGCCGCTCCCGCCCTCTTCCTCATCCTTTCCCCATCCACGCTGCCGGATGCCGCTCACCGCCGCACAGCACGCCGCGCTCCAGGCGCTCTGCCGCCGCATGGTGCCGCTCCCGGACGCGCCGGACCCGTCGGCCGTGGAGCTCGCGCGCGACGTCGAGGCGCGGCTGGCGGGGATCGATCCCGCGCAGGCGGCACTGGTGGCGCGGCTGCTCACCGTCGTCGACCACCCCGTCACCGCGGCGGTCACCCGCGGCGTTTCCGTGCGCTTCAGCCGCATGCCGGCAAGCCGGCAGGACGCGTGGCTCGCGGGGTGGGAAACGAGCCGCATCCCCGTGCGGCGCACCATCTTCCAGGCGCTGCGGCGGCTCATCCTCTCCACCTTCTACGCCCGCCCGGAGTCGTACGGCGACATCGGCTACGCGGGCCCGCTGCACGAGCGCGCCCCCGCTGTCCCGTGGGAGGGACCCGCACCGGGGACGTCGACGGATGACGAGCCGGTCGCGCGCGAGCCGACGCCCGAGCGGCGCCTCATCTCCATCGCCCCGCCGGGGCTGGACGTGATGGACGAGCCGTGGCTGCGGCTGGTGACGGAGGGCGCGGGGATGGGCGCGGAGACGCGCGTCCGCGCGGACGTCTGCGTGGTGGGCACGGGCGCGGGCGGGGCCGTCGCCGCGGCGAGGCTGGCGGAGGCGGGGTTCGACGTCGTCATCGTGGAGGAGGGAGGCTGGCTGCGCGGCCGGGACTTCACCGAGCGGGAAGCGGGGATGACGGAGGCGCTGTACGCGGAGAAGGGCGGCCGCGCGACCGACGACCTTTCCATCCCCATGCTGCAGGGGCGGTGCGTGGGCGGCAGCACCACGGTGAACTGGATGATCATGCTGCGCCCCCGCGGCGCCGTGCTGGACGAGTGGGCGGCGGAGCACGGCACGGTGGGGATGCGGGCGGCGGACCTCGCGCCGGTGTTCGAGCGCATCGAGGCGGAGACGCACACGCGGACCATGCCCGAGGACGCGCACAATCCCCCCAACCGCGCGCTGCTGAAAGGCGCCCGCGCGCTGGGGTGGAGCGCGGGGCCGGCGCGGATCAACGCGAAAGGGTGCGTCCGCTCCGGCTTCTGCGGCATCGGGTGCCGCTACGACGCCAAGCAGGGCACCGCCGCCGTGCACATCCCCATGGCGCTGGCGGCGGGCGCGCGGCTCCTGACCGACGTGCGCGTGGAGCGCGTGGAGGTGGCCGAGCGCGGCGGGCGGGCGCCGCTGAAGCGCGTGCACGGCACGGTGCTGGAGCGCGCCACCGGCCTCCCGCGTGGCCGCGTCACCGTCGAGGCGCCGGTGGTGGTCCTCGCGGGCGGCGCGGTGGGAACGCCGGCGATCCTGCAGCGCTCCGGGATGGGCGGCGGCGGCGTGGGGCGCTTCCTCCGCCTCCATCCCACCACCCTCGTCTCCGGCTTCTACGAGCGGGAGATGTACGGCGGCGCGGGCGTGCCGCTCTCGTCCATCTGCGACGAGTTCGCGCACCCGGCGGAGGGCGGCTACGGCTTCTGGGTCGAGTGTCCGCCCATCTACCCGGCCCTTTCCGCCGCCGTCCTCCCCGGCTTCGGCGCGCGCCACCGCGCGGTGATGCGCGACGCGACGCGGATGGCGCCGTTCATCGTCCTGGTGCGCGACGGCGCGGACCGGCGCGCGTCCAACGGCGGCGTCACCGTGGACCGGCGCGGGCGCGTCCACCTCCGCTACGCGCTGGGCGCGGCGGAGAAGACGCGGTTGCGCGAGGGGATCAAGGCCGCCGCGCGCATCCACTTCGCCGCGGGCGCGCGGGAGGCGCTGACGCTGCACGCCGTGGAGACGCGGATGCGCTCGGCGGACGAGATCGGCATCGTCGACAGGCGCGCGTTCGGCCCCAACCAGGTGGGGGTGATGTCGGCGCACGTGAACGGCACCTGCCGCCTGGGGACCGATCCGGCGACCAGCGGATGCACGCCGGACGGCGAGCGGCACGGTGTCCCCGGCCTGTACGTGGCCGACGGCTCGCTCCTGCCGACCGCGCCCGGGGTGAACCCGCAGGAGACGATCATGGCGCTGGCGACGGTGGTCGCGGAGCGCATCGCCGCGCGGCACGCCCCGTCGCGCGCGGAAAGCGCGGGCGCGCAATTTCGTTCTCGAAGCTGTTCACTCACACATCCTGACCTATGATCGGCACAATCCGCGATCCACGTGCTCGCTCTGCTGTCGCAGACGCGTTCGGACTGGCTTCGCAGTCTCTCCGAGAGCGCGGCAACCGTTCGATGGCACGTGTAAGCCGAGGCGAGCGGGCATTCGCCGAACCAGGTTTTACAGAAGTCCTGTTAGATGAGTTGGAGCTAGCTGTTCGCGTAAGACTCGATGAGATCGAAGTACCAAGCCTGAGAATAACGACAACGGGGTTCAACCTCCCCGTCGCAGACGAGACGCGATATGGCGCGGATCTCGGGATGCGTGTCGATATCTTGACCCCCGGATATTTCACAAGCAAAGCCCTGCTTTTCCAATGCAAGCGCATGTACCCCCCGCTCCAACAGCCGCGGTTTGATGAAATCCCCGGCAGAGGCGAACGCCAAGCGAGAGATATGCTTGCGATTACACCAGCATCGTTCTTCTTACTTTTCAACTTCGGCGAGCAGCAGTCGTTGGCGGACCTTGCATGGGGCGACTTTCAGCGAAGCGCAGAATGGTTTTGGGGAAGGCCTTGGCACGACTTTGAGATCGGGGGTGCTGCATTCGACCTTGGAGTCGCTATCGTTCCCGCAGCAAGGATTCTCGGTCTTTCCGAGGGCGCCTCAATGACCAATGGAAAATTCCCGACCGAAGCAGCCACCATTCTCGCTGGAGCATCCCCGCTCGGCGTGTTCATGGCCGATCTCGTTTGCTCATGCTTAGTGGGCGACACCAGACCAATGGTACGGCAGCTTGTTACCGCTCCGGCGCAGCATGCCATCAACGAAGGTGCTTCCGGCAGGTTCTTCGATTACCATGTAAACCGATACCTACACATCACCGTGACCACGGAAGAAGAGGTGTTCTAACACCCGTTCTGACGTAGGCTGGATAGCTCGTTCCAGGGTTCTGAGATAGGCACCTTGGCGTCAGCCCTGCTTCGTGCAGAGCAGCCAGTCGCCCATGCGCCAGGCGCCGTCGCGGTTCACCTCCCAGGTCACGCGCAGGGTGGCGGCGCTCTCGGCGCGGTAGGTGAAGCGCTCGCGGCCGCGCGGCGGGGCCATGAGCTGCGCGGTCTCGAACGCCACGGCGCGGTCCTTCCACCCCTCCGCGGCGGTGAACAGCCGCACGCCGCCGCCGATGTCGAACATCAGCGACACCATCGTTCCCGTGGCGGGGTCGGTGCCCCAGTGCGAGATGGCCTGGTAGCGCCCGGGCGCGCGGTCGGTGTGGCGGAACTCCAGCCATTTGCCGTCCAGCTGCGGCGTGAACGCCAGGTCCGCCTCGAGCTTGCGGCCGCTGGCGAACTCGCCGGCGCACCCCCAGCGCCCGGACAGGAAGGCGAACATCTCCGCGCTGCCCGGCGCGGGCTGCGGCTGGGTCTGGGCGGCAAGCGGAAGGGCGGCCGCGAGCAGGGCGGCGGCCAGCAGCGGCGTGCGAAGGCGCATGGGCGTCCGTCGTTGGGGGGATGCGTTCATCGGCGGGCGACGCGACGGCGTGATCGTCGCGGCCCCGGAAACAATCTGGCGGAGAGTACCCGCGTGATCCAGATGCAGACCCCCGCCGCCGCGGCACCCGCCGCGCCGGACGCGAACGAGCAGGTGGCCGCCGCCGTGGCGCGGGCGCGGGCGGCGCAGGCGGCGTGGGGCGCGCTCACCGTGCGGCAGCGCGCGCGGAAGATGCGCGCGCTGCGCGGCCTGCTGATCCGGCGCATGGACCACGTCATCGCCGTCATCCGCGAGGAAACGGGGAAACCCGCGGTCGAGGCGCTGGGCCACGAGGTGATGATCGTGGCCGGCCTCATCAAGGCGTACGAGAAGCGCGCCCCCCGCGTCCTCCGCCCGAAGCGCGTGGGGACGGGGATCCTGGTGAACAAGGGGGGGACGAAGATCTACCAGCCGTTCGGCGTGGTGGGGGTCATCTCCCCCTGGAACTTCCCCTTCTCCATGCCGGGGATCCCGACCGTGGCCGCGCTCTTCGCGGGGAACGCGGTCGTCATCAAGCCGTCCGAGGTCACGCCGCGCACCGGGGCGCTGCTGGCGGAGCTCGCGCGCGAGGCCATCCCCGGCCACCCGGACCTCGTGCAGGTCGTCCACGGCGCGGGGGATGCGGGCGCCGCGCTGGTGCGGAGCGGCGTGGGGAAGATCGCCTTCATCGGCTCGCCGGGAACGGGGCGAAAGATCCTGGCCGGCGCGGCGGAGACGCTCACGCCGGTGGTGATGGAGCTGGGCGCGAACGACGTCTCCATCGTGTGCGAGGACGCGGACCTGGAGCGCGCGGCGGCGGGAGTCGTCTGGGGCGCCATCTCCAACGCCGGGCAGGTGTGCATGTCGGTCGAGCGGGCGCTGGTGCCGGAGCGCGTCTACGACCGCTTCGCCGCCGCGGTGCGGCGCGAGATGGAGGCGCTGCGCGTGGGCGGCGGCGACGAGGAGTACGACGTGGGGCGCCTCATCTTCCCCCCGCAGCAGGCCATCATCCAGGGCACCGTGGACGACGCGGTGGCGCAGGGCGCGCGGGTGGTCCTGGGCGGCAGGGCGGTGAGCGGAGACGGCCTCGTCTACGCCCCCACGCTCATCCTGGATGCCACGCCGGAGATGGCGCTGAACACGCACGAAACCTTCGGCCCCGTGCTCCCGCTGGTGCGCGTGAAGGACGAGGAAGAGGCGGTGCGCATCGCCAACTCCGGCCGCTACGGGCTGAACGCCAGCGTGTGGACGCGCAGCCGGCGGAAAGGGCGGAAGATGGCCGAGCGGCTGCACGCCGGGATGGTGATGGTGAACGACGTGCTGATCAACTTCGGCATCCCCGAGCTGCCGTATGGCGGGGTGAAGGAGAGCGGCTTCGGGCGGATGATGGGCGACGAGGGGCTGCTGGAGTTCAGCCAGGTGAAGGCGATCGCCGACACCCGCGTCGCCCTCCGCCGCGAGCTCTTCTGGTTCCCCTACCGCCCCAAACAGCTCGCGCTGCTGAAGCGCCTCGCGCGCACGGTGTACGGGACGCGGGGGTGAGATCGCTGAGGGTGCTTGATCGGCTCGGTGGCGTTTCGACCGGCACCGCGCCCTCTCCGGCCGGCCTAGGCCGTCCACCTCTCCCGTACCGGGAGAGGTAGCCATCCCGCATCACCGGCACACCGAAGCTCTTGTGCTATCATAGGTTGCAGGCCCCGCCGATGCTGGCCAGCCCCCTCGCCCGGAACGGGAGAGGGCGAGCGCTCCAAGGCGCGGGGAGAGGGCGCGAGGCGGCGGACGCGCGCCGGCGGTTCGGCTGCACCACAACCAACCCGACACTGAGGACTGGAGATGGAAATCACCTCGATCGAGCCGTTCCTGTCGTACTGGGAGGGGTTCCGCGGGCGGACGCGGCGGGTGATGATGTGCATCCCGCCGGAGCGGCTGGAATGGACGCACCGCGAGGGCGCGTGGACGTTCGGCGACCTGGTGCGCCACCTGGCGGCCATCGAGCGGTGGATGTTCGCCGAGAACGCGGCCGGGCGCCCCAGCCGCTACCCCGGCCACGGCCGCGACCTGGCCGACGGCTGGGACGCCACGATCGCCTACCTGGACGCCATGCACGCCGAGGCGATGGACATCCTCCGCGCGCTGACGCCCGACGACCTGCGCCGCCCGGCCGTGACGCCCGCCGGCGCGTCGATGCCCGCGTGGAAGTGGTTGCGGGCGATGGTGGAGCACGAGGCGCATCACCGCGGGCAGATCTACCTGATGCTGGGAATGATCGGCATCCCCACGCCCCCGATCTTCGGGCTAACCAGCGAGGAGGTGCGCGACCGCAGCGTGCCGCTCGAGCAGACGGCGTAGGGCCTATCTTCGCGAATCTCCAATCGAACAGCCCCTCTCCCGGCGCGCGGGAGAGGGGCTGTGTGTGTTCGGGTGATCGAGCGCGTCCGCGACGGACGTGCGGAACGGGCTATGGATCCTTCGGCCTGCAAGCAGTTGTGGGGGACTACGTTGCAACGTGGCCGGCCTCAGGATGACGTCAGCGAGGTGCCCGCCCCTGTCCCCTGTCCCCCGTCCCCTGTCCTCTGTCCCCTGAATCAGCGCTCCGGCTGGCGGTAGGCGGACCAGACGAACAGCGCGACCGCGACCGCCAGCCACAGCCACACCGCCGTCATCCACACCGAGGCGACCGGCTCGTGGGAGTACCAGCTGTACCACCGGCCGTCGATCTCGCCCGCGCGCTGATGCAGCACCGGCGAGAGGCCGGAGAGAACCGTCGTCAGCCCGTACTTCCCGGTGAGCACCACGTCGACCGCGGAGAGAGGCGGGATCGGGGCATGGCGCGGCGAGAGCGCGTCCAGGAAGGCGTAGCCCACCGCCGCGCCGGCCAGCCAGCGCCACGGATGCGCGGCGCGGAGCGCGAGCGCGCTCCCGAGCAGGTACAGCACCACCGCGCCCGCGAGCGGGGCCATCCAGCGGAACACCTGCACATCGGCTGCGTAGCCGCCGGTGACCAGCATCATGGCGCCCAGCCAGCCGATGTACGCGCCGATGGCCGCGAACAGCCACACCAGCCCGGCCAGCGTGCGGGTGACGGCGTGGGCGCCGTGGTCCACCGGCATGGCGTGGTGGTAGGCGCGCCGGCCGGGGCCCTCGCCCTTCCACATCGCCATGGGCAGGAGCAGCGCCACGAACGCGGCGGGGACCAGGATTCCCGGCGAGACCTCGAGCGAGGAGAAGTGGTGGTGCATCCGGTCCCAGAGCATGACCGTGCTCACCAGCGCCAGGACGCCCGTGCAGGCCAGCGCCTCGCGCCGCACCGACAGCCCCACCGCGCGGAACTGCTCGCGCGCCACGGCGGCGCGGCGGGGGAGCGGCGGCATCGCCACCGCGTTCATCGGGCTCTCCATCCGGAGGGAGATCTCGGTCACGTTCATGCCTCCGGCTGGCGGTAGGCGGCCCAGAAGAAGAGGGTGATGGCGATCGCAATCCACAGCCACGCCGAAACCATCCACACTCCCGCGTTGGGGACGCGGGTGGCATAGTTGACCTCGCCGTACAGGTCGTTCCACTTGTGCACGTGCACCGGCGCGCTGCCGGAGAGCAGCGTGTACAGCCCGTAGCGCCCGCTCAGCACCCGGTCGGCCGCGCGGAACAGCGGCATGTCGCCGCCCGGGCCGGCGAGCGCGCGCAGAAAGGTGTGCCCCACCACCGCCCCGCCGATCCACCGCCACGGGTGCACCGCGCGGAGCGCCAGCGCCGTGCCCAGCAGGTACAGCGCGACGGCGCCCACCACGGGCCCGGCCCAACGGAACCACGGCTCGGAATCCACCCACCCGCCGGTGCCGGCGGCGACCAGCGCCATCCAGCCGAAGTACGCGCCGGCCGCGCCGAGCATCCACACCAGCCCGGCCAGGCCGCGCGCCACCGCGTGCGCGCCGATCTCCACCGGCATGGCGTGATGGTACGAACGGCTGGCCGGCCCCTCGCCCTTCCACACCGCCATCGGCAGCAGCAGTGCCAGCAGGGCGATGGGGATGCCCATCTCCGGCGCCAGGTCCAGCGCGCCTTCGCCCCGGAGCTGGGCCCAGACGATGAGGATGCTGGCCAGCGCCAGCACGCCGGCGGCCACGGTGGCCTCGCGGCGCAGCGCCAGCCCCACGCCGCGGAGCTGCTCGCGCGCCACGTCGGCGCGGCGGGGAAGGCGGTGTACGGCGGAGATCTCCATCGGCCTACTCCTTTCGGCTCAGCAGGGCCACGGCGGCGTCTTCCAGCGTGAGCGGCGCGGCGTCGCGCAGGGTGGCGCCGCTCTCGGCCAGCTGCTGCGCCACCTCGCGCTCCTCGCCCCAGATGCTCCACTGGATCTCGCGCCCCACGCCGCCGCGCTTCACCACGGTGCCGTTCAGCGCGGGGGCGCCCGTCCACCCGGCGGGGATGTCGGCGCGGTAGCGGCGGAGCATGCGGTGCAGCACCTCGCGCGGGAGCTGCGCCGTCAGCCGCCCGTCGCGCATCACCCCCAGGTGGTCGGCCAGCCGGTCGACCTCGTGCACCAGATGGGTGGAGATGAACACGGTGCACCCGGTCTCGGCCACGTGCTCGGCCAGCATCCCCAGCGTCTCGTCGCGCATCACCGGGTCCAGCCCGTCGGTGGGCTCGTCCAGCAGCAGCAGCGGGGGGCGGTGCGCCAGCGCCATCAGCAGGTGCACGCGCCGGGCTAGGCCCTTGGACAGCTTCGACATCCGCTTCTGCAGCGGGATCTCGAAGGCGTGCACCAGCCGCGTGGCATATTCCCAGTCCCACGCGGGAAAGTAGGCGGCGTGGTGCTCCAGCAGCCGCCCCGCCGTCATGTATCCGTATCCCCAGTCCCCGCGCTCGGGCACGTACCCCACCTGCGCGCGCACCAGCGGCCCCTGTGCGCGCGGGTCCAGCCCCAGCACCTCCGCGCGCCCCGAGTCCGGCGAGAGCAGCCCCAGCAGGAGCCGCATCGTCGTCGTCTTCCCCGCGCCGTTGGGGCCGACCAGGACGTAGACGGCGCCCTCGGGCACCTGCAGGTCCACGCCCAGGAGCGAGAACTCGTGCCCGAACTGCTTGGTCAGCGCATGGGTGGAGACGGCGAACGCGCCGCCGTCCAGGCGCACCGGAAGGGATGCGGTCATCGGGCCGGCGCTCCGGGCTGGACGGGAGATGCGGGAGATTCGAGAAGTGCGGGAGATGCAGGAGATGCCATGACGCGGGGCGATGCCGATGCGCGGATCGCGTCCCCCGGGAGCGCGGGAGATGCGGGAGATGGGGATGCCGCCGCGCGGATGGCCTCCGCCAGCTCCGCCGCGCCGATGCCGTGCCGCCGCGCGTCGCGGAGCGCCCGCTCGGCCACCTGGCGCACGAGCGCGTCGCGGTCCCCCGGCTCCGCCGCGCGGTCGGCGACCACGGGCCCGCGGCCCCAGCGCATGGCGACGAGGCCCTCGCCCTCCAGCGCGCGGTACGCCTCGGCCACGCTGGCGGGGTTCACGCGCAGCTCCGCGGCCATGTGGCGCACGGGCGGAAGCACGTCGCCCGCGGCCAGCGTGCCCAGCACCACGGCGCGGCGCACCTCGTCCACGATCTGCACGTGGATGGGGCGCGGGTCGGCGGTGTCGATGGACAGCTGCATGGGCGCTCCCGTGCGAGTTCCTCCCCCCACACACAATCACCCCGGACCCCGCGGGTCAAGGGACACTTTGTCTCCGCCGGAGCGGTCGAGCCCCGCTGACCCGCTCCCCACCCTTGGACCATCCGCAGCGGAAGATCGTTCCACGAGCGGCTGGTCTCCGCACCGATCGAACGACGGGGAAGGGGGATTTCTGCCGGACGGGCCATCCTGCGGCCGCGAGAAGGGTGGGCGGGGCGGGGATGCACCCTGCCCGCCAGGCCGGCCGCTCCCCCGGCCCCTCCGCCCGCTCCGCGGGGGAGGGGGGAACTCAGCGCAAAGGAGCCTCCGGAGCGCGCCCCGACGCTTGGAGCTGGGCATCGCGACGCACTGCAACCGATGGGTGCACAACCGCTTGCGCGCCGCACGCGAAGTTACCCCCTCCCGTTATCGGGAGGGGGTACGCGGCCCCAGCCGCGGGGGGAGGGCTTCACCGCCCGCGCCTCCCGCCATCGGCCGCGCGGTGATAAGTTGGTGCGCCTCGCGCGCTTCCGATCCGCCCGCGCGCGTGGCCATCCATCGAAAACCCTGATCCCGAACGGCAGAGAATGGCGCTCGACACCAGCAAGTTCATCTACGTCATGAAGGATCTCCGCAAGATCGTTCCGCCTCAGCGGGAGATCCTGAAGGGGATCTGGCTCTCGTTCTATCCCGGCGCCAAGATCGGCGTCGTCGGGCCCAACGGCAGCGGCAAGTCGTCCCTGCTGCGCATCATGGCCGGCGTGGACAAGGACTGGAACGGCGAGGCGTGGGCCGCCGACGGCGTGCGCGTGGGCTACCTGTCGCAGGAGCCGGAGCTCGACGATACGCTGGACGTGCGCGGCAACGTGGAAGAGGGGGTGAAGCCCATCCGCGACCTGCTGCGCCGCTTCGACGAGGTGAACGCCAAGTTCGGCGAGATCGAGACCGACGAGCAGATGAACGCGCTCCTGGCCGAGCAGGCCGACCTGCAGGACCAGATCGAGGCGCACAACGCCTGGGAGCTGGACCGCAAGATCGAGATCGCCATGGACGCGCTCCGTCTTCCCCCCGCCGACGCGCGGGTGGAGAACCTGTCCGGCGGCGAGCGGCGCCGCGTGGCGCTGTGCAAGGTGCTGCTGGAGGAGCCCGACCTGCTCCTGCTGGACGAGCCGACGAACCACCTGGACGCCGAGAGCGTGGCCTGGCTGGAGCAGCACCTGAAGGAGTTCCCGGGGACCATCGTGGCCATCACCCACGACCGCTACTTCCTGGACAACGTGGCCGAGTGGATCCTGGAGCTGGACCGCGGCGAGGGGATTCCCTGGAAGGGGAACTACACCAGCTGGCTTGAGCAGAAGCAGGAGCGGCTGCGGCAGGAAGAGAAGCAGTCGTCGGCGCGCAGCCGCACGCTGGAGCGCGAGCTGGAGTGGGTGCGGATGGCCCCGCGCGCGCGGCAGGCCAAGAGCAAGGCCCGCATCACCGCGTACGAGGACCTGCTGAACGCCGACCAGCGCGAGCAGGTGAGCCGCGCCGAGATCGTCATCCCCGCCGGCCCGCGCCTGGGCGACGAGGTGGTGGTGGCCGAAAAGGTCCAGAAGGCGTACGGCGAGAAGCTGCTCTTCGACGAGCTCACCTTCCGCCTGCCGCGCGGCGGGATCGTGGGCGTCATCGGGCCCAACGGCGCGGGAAAGACCACGCTCTTCCGCATGATCGTGGGGCAGGAGACGCCGGACGGCGGCGCGCTGAAGGTGGGGTCGACGGTGCAGCTGGCCTACGTGGACCAGAGCCGCGACACGCTGAACGCCGAGAACAGCGTGTGGCAGGAGCTTTCCGGCGGCGAGGACACCATCGAGCTGGGGAAGGTGAAGGTGAACAGCCGCGCCTACTGCGGATGGTTCAACTTCAAGGGCGCGGACCAGCAGAAGAAGGTGGGCGTGCTCTCCGGCGGCGAGCGCAACCGGGTCCATCTGGCCAAGGTGCTGAAGAGCGGCGGCAACCTGATCCTGCTGGACGAGCCGACCAACGACCTGGACGTGGACACGCTGCGCGCGCTGGAGGAGGCGCTGCTGGACTTTGCCGGGTGCGCGGTGGTGATCAGCCACGACCGCTGGTTCCTGGACCGCATCGCCACGCACATCCTGGCCTTCGAGGGCGAGAGCCAGGTGGTGTGGTTCGAGGGCAACTACCGCGAGTACGAAGCCGACCGCAAGCGCCGCCTGGGCGCCGAGGCCGACCAGCCCCACCGCATCCACTACAAGCGCCTGGTGCGGGCGTAGAAATCTACGTGGGCGTGCTCTGGACCCCCCAGAGCACGCAACCCCCAGTTAGGTAAGTGAATCCGATCGCTTATGCGCACGCAGTCCGAACTACCTAAGGGCACGTTATCTTTACCCGGCTCGAAAGCTGAGGCGATATTCGTCACGGATGAGCAGTTCCAGGAATATTTTGAGAGGTTCATATGGCGGTTCCGGAATGTTATCGAAGAGTATTTTCCATCTTTTGGGGCCTCCATACCGTTCTACGCAAGCTATCCGTACGAAACAATCATCGTCCGAGCAGGTCCTGCAGGTGTGCTGTGCCTCTTTCGTCCCGCACCGACACCTTCCTACACCTTCAAAGACTGGGGTGAGTGGCCGGAAGAAGTCTTGACAGTAGAAGAGATAAAAGAATACTTCGAAGCGCCGTTCTTTCAGTACGATTTCCGCCAGCGAGAGTTCACTCGGTTTGAAGGGGAATCACAGGGTGGGATTGCCGCCGTAACAAACGCGCTGTCTGTCTTCTGGCGTAACATTGACGCGGCTCAATTTGCAAGGCTCTGCCGTGAACTCCTCGGGTGGCAGAAAATGTCAATCCAAGTCGAGTCTACACGGGGTACCAGGGACGCTTCATTCATTCTCGGGAATGTGCGCCTATGGGAGCCCGGACCTCGGTTGAGGGAGGAAAAATGGACATTTCGCATCCAGTATGCCTCCACGCTTTCGGTAAATGACATCCGTGCTGTTGAGGCAGAAGCGGACAGTTACAATGAGGCGAGCATCTATTGCTTGCTTACGAACGCGGATACGACCTCAATTGGCAGGCTAGTATCTCTAAAAAATCCGAAGCTGCGGATATGGGACCAGTCATTCTTGAACAGGGTCATAAATGGTCACCTGGATAGCTTCTCCACCCATTTTGCTCAATACTCTACGGCAGTCAAAGCACTTCGAGACGAATTTGGCTATCGAAAGAGTCCTCGACTCGACGAGATGAAGTTCGAGCTCAAGCGGTGCCCCGCGGGGCAAGCTTATTTTCGAGCGTATGAGGAGCTTGGTACGCGAATCCTGACGTATATTTTCTCTGGTTCACTAGGACGACCTCACATCCAACGGCCCACCACTGATGGTGTGCAGCGGCGAGATGTTGTTTTTCAGAACCTGCAGCGCACACCTTTCTTTGTACGAATCGGTCGGCGTTTTGACGCAGATTTCTTAATTGTCGATTTCAAGAATTATGCAAAGCCACTTGACTCGACTGCCGTAGAAAGCGTGTCGAAATATTCCAACGAAGCGCTAGGCCGCTTTGTTCTCCTTATATCGCGACAGGGCCTCGCGTCTGGCGCGAAAAAAGCCCAGGCAAGAGTCTTCCGAAACCGTCGCACGCTCGTTTTAGTTATCGATGATACGCAACTCTTAGAGATGGTAGAACGCAAGGATCGTGGAGAGGATCCTGCCGATGTTCTCAGTGATCTTCTAGACGAGTTTCTGCTCCAGTTCTGACCTCGGCTTTTCATCCCCACCTGCGCTGCTCCGTGGCGTCGCGGAGAACCTGCACTTCGGCCGCAGCGGAGCGGCTTGGATTCAGCGGCCGCCGCTCACACAGCAGATCCAGCGCCTCAAGGCCACCTTGGGCGCGCGCTCTTGTTGCGCCGCTCGCGGGCGCAGACCGGCCGCGTATGATGCCGTTCAGGAGTGGCGGCTGCTGCAGCGCGCGGTGTTCGTCATCGACGGCGACGGCCGCATCGCGCACGCGGAGTACGTGGCGGACCAGATGGACGAGCCGGACTACGACGCCGCGCTCGCCGCGATCCAGCGGCTGCAGGACGCCGCTCCGGCCGCTGCATCCTGAAAGGATCGGCGCAGAACGCCAGATCCCGATCCATCCCAGCAACCGCCGCGGACGGCGTGCGTCCCGTATTTCTGCCCGTCCCGGCTCGTGTCCGTGCGCGCTGTCGGTGCGGGGTTACGGTGGCCGAAAGCATGCATGTCAGGAACGACTGTTTGCGGCGTTCGGCACACCCGGGCGCCGCGCACGATTATGGGTGCCGCGGATGGGATGCCGCGGCACGAGTCCCCCGAACTTCCGAAGTTGAAGGATCGATGAAGGTCTCCGCCGTCCGAATCCTTGCCGCGCTGGCCGTGGCCGCCGCCGCCGCGCCCGCCGCCGCCCGCGCCCAGACCGACTCCACCGGCGCCGCCCCGGTCGCGGCGCCGGTCGCGTCCGACTCCATCAGCACGCGCCCGCTGGCCGTGGGCGAGACGGTGCGGCTGGTCGCCGCCGACCGTCCGTACGCCGGCAGGCTCACGCGCATCACGCCCGACACGCTGGTGATCGTGGCGCCGAACCGCATCTTCACGCTGCAGCGCGCCGGCGTCACGCAGGCCGAGCGCCTGGTGAACCCGGGGTCGCGCGGCCACGCCATCTTGCGGGGCGCCGGGTACGGCGCGCTGGGCGGCGCGGCGGTGGGGTTCCTGGCCTCGATGGTGTTCACCAAGGATGCCGCCGGCCGCGCGTTCATCACCGCGGACGGGGTGGTCCTGGGCGCGCTCGTGGGCGCGCTCACCGGCCCGCGCTCCAACCACCCGGTGTGGGAGCGCGTGGATCCGTCGTACGGCGCCCAGCCTGTGGCTCTCCCGGCGCCCTGATTGGAACCGAGCGCAAGCACGAGCGGCCGGATGCGAGATGCATCCGGCCGCTCGTGTTTGTCCCAGCGTCCGCGCCTTCGGCCTCAGAGGCGATTGAGAGGAAAACCCGGCGAATCCTGCCCCTCGCACCGGCGGCTGAAGCCGCAGCAACAACTACGGGAAGCCTCGCAAACTGCGCGAGGCTGTTCGGTGCCGCCTCCTTCAATCGTGGTCTCGTCAAGCGCGTGTGCTACGCAGGATGATGTCCGTTTCGACGCCGCAGCGACAATCATTTTGTCGCGGGCGGCTCGGGGACGGCCAGGTTCAACGCGCGGCCGGTCTCCAGCAGCGTCTTCAGGCCGCTGAGGATCATGGGCCATCCCTGGCGGCCGCCCTCCAGCAGCTCCTCGGGGATGGGCGTGGGGTGCGCTTCCTCCATCGTCAGGCGCACCACGTCGCCCAGCGGCTCGATGGTGTAGGTGACGATGGATTCGGGGAGATCGCGCAGCTCCTCGATCCACTCCACGCGCCAGGAGACGGAAAGCACGCGTGGGCGCTCGGCGCGCAGCACCCGGCCGCTGACGTCGGCGCGCCCGTCCGGCATCCACAGCGTCCAGGTGGAGCCTTCCTTCCAGTCCGACTCGATGCGCCGGCCGAAGAAGTAGCGCTCGGTGTGCTCCGGGCTGGTCAGCGCCTCCCACACCCGCTCCGCCGTGGCGGCGATGTAGGTGACGTAGACGGTGCTCTGCGTGGTCATCATCATCCGCCCTCCTCCAGGCTGCGCTTCAGCGCGCGGAGCGCATCCAGCCGGGTGCGCTCGTACTTGCCGATCCAGCGCTCGCTGATCTCGTGGATCGGCACGGGGTTCAGGTAGTGCAGCTTCTCGCGGCCGCGCCGGACCGTGGCGACCAGGTTGGCCGCCTCGAGGATGGCCAGGTGCTTGGAGACGGCCTGCCGCGTCATCTCCATCTCCGCGCAGAGCTGGCCCAGCGTCTGGCCGCTGCGGGCGTGCAGCAGGTCCAGCAGGCGCCTGCGGCCGGGGTCGGCCAGCGCTCGGAAGACGGCGTCCATGTCGGCATCCACATCTCCAATATGCAACCATACAGTTGCATGTCAACTCCCGTGCGCTCTTCCGGCATCCTCTAATCTCACGCGGAGACGCGGAGGTCCATGCCGAGCCACCTCCGCGACTCCGCGTCTCCGCGTGAGATCCAGCGATGGTGGAGGAGACGCCGAGGAAGCCACGGCTGGCGCGCACCCCGATGCGTGCGGTATGATCGTATTCCATCCATCGAAACGATCAACGCAGGGGAGACGGGATGAGCACGCGCGCCACGGCGAACTTCGAGATCACCGGCTGGGAGCAGACCGCGTATGGAGATGAGGGAGGTGGGCCGAAGCTCGCCCGCGCGACCGTGAAGAAGACCTTCCGCGGCGACGTGGAGGGGACGAGCACCGCCGAACTGCTGATGTGCGGCGATGCGAGCGGCGGCGGCGCGGGCTACATCGCGCAGGAGGTGGTGACGGCGACGCTCGGCGGGCGCAGCGGCACGTTCGTGCTGCAGCACGGCGGGGTGCGCGGCGCGGGCGAGGCGTACACCTTCGGCAACGTCGTCCCCGACTCGGCCACGGGCGAGCTGCGCGGCATGACCGGCAAGGCCGAGTACCGCCACGACGAGAACGGCGCCGTCCTCACGCTGGACTACGACTTCGCGGCCACGACCGGCTCGGGCGCGACCGCGGCATCCTGAGTCGTCCCCGCGCTGCGGGCGCCTCGTGAGCACCGATGCCGCGGAATGAGCCGAACAGCCTCGCGCAGTTTGCGAGGCTTCCCATAGTTGTTGCTGCGACTTCAGTCGCCGGTGGCCAGCGGGACGACAGCTCGTCCCGGGAGATGGAATCGCATCTCCCTGCGCTCCATCTCCCGTCGCGGGCAGGAACCCTGTCGCCGTCTCGGCTGTACTGAGCACGAGCCGCCGCGCATCCTTCAGAGGCGCGGCGGCATTCTTCAACCCCGGCCTACGATGATGCATCTCCGTCGTCTTTCCATTCCGGCGCTCGCGCTGGCCCTGGCGCCCGCGTGGGCGCACGCGCAGAGCGCGCCCGCCGACACCGCGTCGGCGGGGCCGCCGCACGACTGGTGGCAGCTGGACCCGGCCACCAACCACGTGAACGGCATCGCCCTGGAGCGCGCCTACGCCGAGCTCCTCCCGGGGAAGACGGCGCGCCCCGTCGTCATCGCCATCATCGACTCCGGCGTCGACATCTCCCACCCGGACCTGGCCGCCAACGTGTGGACCAACCCGCGCGAGATCGCCGGCAACGGCAGGGACGACGACGGCAACGGCTACGTGGACGACGTGCACGGGTGGGACTTCATCGGCGGGCGCGACGGCCGCGACGTGGAGCACGACACCTACGAGTCGGTGCGCATCTACGCCCGGCTGCGCGGCAGGTACGAGAACGCCAACCCCGCCACGCTGGACGCCGCCGGGAAGCGCGAGTACCAGCAGTTCGCCGACGCGCGCCGCAAGCTGGAGAGCGACCGCGCGCGCGCCGCGCAGGAGCTGGCCGCGGCCAAGCAGATCATCCCCCAGCTGCAGCAGCTGGAGGCGGTGCTGCGGCCGGCGCTGAACGGCGACTCGCTGACCGAGGAGAGCGTGCGCCGGCTGCGCTCGGTGCGGCTGGACGTGCAGCAGGCGCGCGAGGCCTGGCTGTCGGCCGCGGCGCAGGGGTACACCGTGGAGTCGCTCACCGAGTACCGGCGCGACCAGGAGAACAAGCTGCAGTTCGGGCTGAACCCCGCGTACAACCCGCGCGCCATCGTGGGCGACGACACCACGAAGATCGTGGAGCGCGGCTACGGAAACAGCGAGGTGACGGGCCCCGACGCCATGCACGGCACGCACGTGGCGGGGATCATCGGCGCGGTGCGCGGCAACGGCGTGGGGGTGAACGGCATCGCCCCCAACGGCGTGCAGATGATGATCCTGCGCGCGGTGCCCGACGGCGACGAGCGCGACAAGGACATCTCCAACGCCATCCGTTACGCGGCCGACAACGGCGCGCGCGTCATCAACATGAGCTTCGGCAAGTCCGACTCGCCGCAGAAGGGCGCGGTGGACGACGCGGTGCGCTACGCCGAGAGCAAGGGCGTGCTGATCGTGCACGCGGCGGGGAACGAGGGCGCCTTCCTGGACAACTCGCCCAGCTACCCCACGCGCACCTTCCTGAGCGGCGGCACGGCGCGCAACTGGATAGAGGTGGGCTCGTCGGCCATCGCGTCCGACAGCCTGGCGGCGGACTTCTCCAACTACAGCCGCACGGGGGTGGATGTGTTCGCGCCGGGCGTGGCCATCTGGTCCACCGTGCCGCACAACCGCTACCAGAACCTGCAGGGCACCAGCATGTCGGCACCCGTGGTCACCGGCGTGGCGGCGCTGCTGCTGTCGTACTACCCCACGCTCACCGCGGCGCAGGTGAAAGACATCATCATCCAGTCGGCCACGCGCTACCCCAACCAGATGGTGATCCGGCCGGGCGAGGGCGGCGGGCGCGTGCCCTTCGAGCAGCTCTCCGTCTCCGGCGGCGTGGTGAACGCGTACAACGCGCTGAAGCTGGCCGCGGAGCGGGTGGGACACTGATTTAAGGGGACGGGGGACAGGGACGGCAGGGAGATGGATGGATGAAGCGAGAGGGGCGGCTCACGCGCGGAGGCCGCCCTTTTCGTCGTCCCGCTTTGTCGCGCGGCGGTGATTCTGTTGGATGCACGGCATGGGAGATGTAAGATGCCGGCGATGCCGCGCGTTCTCTCCACGACGCGCGGTGCGTGTGCGGAAACCGGAACCGAGGAGGGCTGGATGCGCAGGATCGGCGGATTCCTGGCGGTGGGCGCGGTGATGCTGTCGGCATCCAGCTGCGCGCCGATGATGAACGGCCTGAGCTTCAGCCCCGGCTGCTCGGCCATGCAGGCGCGCGCGTACCACACCACCTCGCAGTTCACCTCGCGCCAGCGGGTGAGCGCCATCCAGTCGCGCTACTCCAACACGTCGCGCAACTACGCCGGCCCCATCCGCGGCGCGCAGGGCTGGAATTCGCTGGCCTCCGGCGAGTGCCGCTGACGCTTCGCGGCAGGATGATGGAGACGAGAGGCGGCCCCGCGCGGGCCGCCTCTTCGCGTTCCGGGGATGAGGATTCGCAGCACGCCCGGCCGTCCCTGTCCCCTGCCGTTAATCCCCCGCTAACCAACGCTCCGCCGGCGCCGGGTGTAATTCGTTGTAGCGCAACTGGATAAGCGGTTGCAAATCCACCCGGTGTCCGAGAGGAACTGAACGATGAAGATCCGTACGTTCGCGGCCGCGCTGGCGCTTGCCGGCACGCCCGCCATTGTGGCCGCGCAGCAGACGCAGGCGCCCGCGGCCGGGCAGCACGGCCAGCATCAGCGCGGCGAACGCCAGGGTCGCTGGCAGCAGGGCGGCGCGCGCCGCGGCGGCGTGCAGGGGCTGATCGCGCGGCGCGACCAGCTTCACCTCACCGCCGACCAGGTGTCGCGCCTGCAGTCCATCCAGCAGCGCCTGGAGAGCCAGAACCGCCCGCTGCAGGAGCGCATGCGCGCGCTCTTCCAGCAGGCCGGCCTTCCCGAGTTCCGCGCGCGCCGCGAGCAGGGGCAGCGCCAGGGTGCCCAGGCGCAGGGGCAGCAGCGCCAGCGCGGCCAGCGCCCGCAGCTGACCGAGCAGCAGCGCCAGCAGCTGCAGCGCGTGCGCGAGCAGGCCAAGCCCATCCGCGACCAGCTCCGCCAGAACCAGCAGGCCGCCATGCGCGACGTGCAGGCGGTGCTGACCCCCGCGCAGAAGCAGCAGATGCAGCAGCTCCGCCAGCAGCACCAGCAGCGCCGCGGCCGCGAGGGCCGTCACGGCCGCCGCGCCCAGGGCCAGCACCAGGGCGCCTGAGCCAGGCCGATCCGCAGTAGCGGCCGACGAAACGCGGAGGACGCGGAGAGAAAGATCTCCCCGCGTCCTCCGCGTTTTCGTAGCGATGGGTCGATTCCGACGGACGTCCATGCCGTGTCCGTTGAATCCGCTGCCCAAGCCCAACGGACGTCATCCTGAGTCGGACACCGCGCTGCGCGCGACCACAGAGGATGAAAGTCGGACGTCCATAGGTACACTCTGGACTGACTTTCTATTCAGGCCGGCCAAGCGGAACTCGTCACGGCGATGAAGACGGCAGGCCGAAGGATCCATAGTCGGATCCCACGTGATTCTCGGAATCGCGGGGAGTCGTGCTGCCCGTCCAACACGAAGTCCGTCTTGCGGCGGTGCGTCACCGCATCTGACGTGCTGGATTGCCTGTAGATCCTTCGGCCTGCGAACCCTTATGCAAGGCGGGTTTCGGCGTGGCCGGCCTGAATAGAAAGTTCGCGGCCTGGCCCCCCACCGGCGACTGAAGTCGCAGCAACAACTACGGGAAGCCTCGCAAACTGCGCGAGGCTGATCCGCTCATTCTGTGGCATCAGCGCTCACGACCAATCTCCTTTCATCCGCCGTGGTCGCGCGCAGCGCGGTGTTCGACTCAGGATGACATCATACCGGGGAATCGCGGCAGAATTCAGATCGATCACCCCGCGCGCAACCGCTCGATCACCGCGGCGATGTCCGGCGGGAGCGGGGCGTCGAAGGTGGCGTGCTCGCCGGTGGCGGGGTGGGTGAAGGAGAGGCGGGACGCGTGCAGCGCCTGGCGCTTGATGAGCGACAGCCCCGCGCGGCCGTACTGGCGGTCGCCCAGCACGGGATGCCCGGCGTGCGCCATGTGCACGCGGATCTGGTGCGTGCGGCCGGTGTCCAGCTCCAGCTCCAGCAGCGTGGCGCGCGCGAGGCGCTCCAGCACGCGGAAGCGGGTGCGCGCGGGCTCGCCGCCCGGGCGGATGGTGCGCAGGTTGGGCTGGCGCGGGTCGCGGCCGATGGCGGCGTCGATCTCGCCCGCGTCGTCGGCCACCACGCCGTCCACCAGCGCCTGGTACACGCGCCCGATGCCGCCCTCGCGCAGCTGCGCGTCCAGCCGCGCGTGGGCCACGGCGCTCTTGGCGAACAGCACCAGCCCCGACGTGTCGCGGTCGATGCGGTGCACCGGCCGCACCTTCGCCTTCACCCCGCTGCGCTCGAAGTGGTGCACGATCCCGTGCGACAGCGTTTCCGTCTGCCCGGGCGAGGTGGGGTGGACCAGCACGAAGGGCGACTTGTCGATCACCAGCACGTCCTCGTCCTCGTGCACGATGGCCAGCGGCATGTCGACCGGCTGCAGCGCCGTGTACTCGTCCACGCCCACGCGCGCGGCGATCAGGTCGCCCGCCCTGACCTTGCGGGCCAGGAACGCGGGCTTGCGGTTCAGCAGGATGCCGTGGGCGCGGGTGAGCTTCTGGATCATCCGCCGCGACACCTGCATGGGCCCGGTGAGCACCTCCTGCACCGTGCGCCCCGCCTCGTCGTCCGCCACCGTGTGCTCCAGCCACCGCTGCGTCATCGTCCCCCGCCGTCGTGGTGAATCCCATCGCCCCCGCCACAAGATCGGGGCCGCGACATTCCGCGTCCATCCCTCGCTGGCGGCGTGCCCGGCGGATAGTATCCACGCCGCGCGCCCGATTTCCATCTCCGCCTCACCTTGCCGCCGGCGCGCGCGGGAATCATCATCTCTCCCCATCTCCCTGAATCACCCGCCGTTTCCGGCCCAATCCGACCCACGGAGGACCCGTTGATCCGCACCACCCTGGCCGCGGCCGCCGCCGCGGCGCTGCTCGCGCCCGCGCTGCACGCGCAGGCCTCGTATCCCGTGAAGGGCACCGGCACGGTGGTGCTCCGCGCCGCGCGGGTCATCGACGGAACCGGCGCCGCGCCCATCGCCAACGGCGAGGTGGTGGTGACCGACGACCACATCGTGGCCGTCGGCCGCCAGGGCGCGGTCACGGAGCCGGCCGGCGCGCGGGTGATCGATCTGGGCGACGCCACGCTGCTGCCGGGGTTCATCGACGCGCACGTGCACATCATCGGGCGCGCGCTGAACGACCCCGGCAGCAACGACGCCGCCGTGCGCGACTTCCCCTCGTTCGGCGCCATCCTGGGCGCCGAGAACGCGCGCCGCACGCTGATGAACGGCTTCACCACCGTGCGCGTCCTCGGATCGCCCAACTTCGACGACGTGGCGCTGCGCACCGCGATCGACGGAGGATACGCGGTGGGCCCGCGGATGCAGGTGGCGGCGCACGCCATCGGCATCACCGGCGGCCACTGCGACGAGAATGGCTTCCGCCCGGGGCTGATGGACACCGACTACCGCCAGGGCGTGGCCGACGGGCTGGAGCAGGTGCGCGCGGCCGTGCGCTACCAGGCCAAGTACGGCGCCGACGTGATCAAGATGTGCGCGACCGGCGGCGTGCTGAGCGAGGGCGACGCGGTGGGAGTGCCGCAGTTCACGCAGGAGGAGATGAACGCGCTGGTGGAGGAGGCGCACAAGCTGGAGCGCCCGGTGGCCGCGCACGCGCACGGGGCCGAGGGGATCAGGATGGCCGTGCGCGCCGGGGTCAGCTCCATCGAGCACGGCTCGTTCCTGGACGAGGAGGGCGCGCGGATGATGGCCACGCGCGGCACCTTCCTGGTCCCCACCCTCTCCGCGGGCGAGACGGTGGTGGCGGCGGCCGACCGCGGCGTGCTGACCGGCCTGCGCGCGCAGAAGGCGCGCGACGCGGGCGCCGCCATGCGCCGCGCCATCCGCATCGCCGTGGCGGCGGGGGTGCCCATCGCGCTGGGGACGGACGCGGGCGTGGGCCCGCACGGCGCCAACGGCCACGAGTTCACGCTGATGGCCGAGTGGGGCGGGATGACGCCCATGCAGGTGATCGTCGCCGGCACCAGCAACGCCGCGAAGCTCCTGGGGTGGCAGAACCGCATCGGCACGCTGGCGCCGGGGAAGCTGGCCGACGTCGTCGCCGTCGCCGGCGACCCCATGCAGAACGTGCGCACGCTGGAGACGGCCACGTTCGTGATGAAGAACGGCGTGGTCTACAAGGAGCCGCAGCCGCGCCGCTGATCCCGCAGCAGCGGAAGGGGAGATGACGAGCCGCCCGCCGGACGCGTTCCGGCGGGCGGCGTCCCGCGTCCGGACACGAAAAAGTTCCGCTTCGGGCCAGCGGTCCCTATGTTGGTCCCGTTGATGCCGGCATCTTTAGGGTTCGGGAGAACGACCGATGAACGCGTCCCGCCTGGCTACCCTCATCGCCCTCCTGCTGGCGTTCGTGAGCTCCGTCGCCGCCGTGCTGGTGGTTCCGGAAGTCCGCTGCGCCCTGGGCCTGGAGACGACTCAGCGGCAGTGCGGGCCGCGCACGGCCTCCGCGCAGGGCGTGGAGAACCAGTTCACCTCGCCGGCGGGCGGCCCCGTCGCAAACGGCGAGCGGATGACGGCCGCCGCGGCGGTGCTGCGCATCCGCGCGCGCTTCCAGCAGGTCGAAGGCGATGTCGAGGGCGGGCGGCTGGGTGAAAGCCGCAAGGACATCTCCGGCCTGGCGGGCGACAGCGCGTACGCCACGATCTACCAGTCGGGCGGCGAAATCCCCAAGGTCCGCGCGCGCATCTTCGCGAATGGCAACCGGACCGCGTACCAGGCGTACTACGACGGCGGCCGGCTCTTCTTCCTCTTCTACACGGTCGACCGCCTGCTCCCGTCGGGCCCGCAGCGGCTGGAGGAGCAGCGGTTCTATTTCGACGACGGCCGGATGATCCGCTGGCTCGCGCCGGGCGGCGAGGTTTCCAGCGCCTCGGCCGAATACGCCGACGCCGAGCAGCGGATGCGCTCGCTCGCCGCCCGCCTGCTGGACGGCGCGCGCTCCGGCGACGGCACGATCGCATTCTGACCCCGAATCCGGGAATTCAGTTCGTGCATCCTCGCCGCATCAGCCCGACGTCATCCTGAGGCCGGCCACACCGTAACCGCATCTACACGAGAGGTTGCAGGCCGAAGGATCTATCGTCGCCGCAGCACGTGATTCGGCGAGGTGCACTGATACCGAATTCGTCGATCGATCGTGCAATCCGGAAGCTCACGTGTGACCTCGCCTATAGATCCTTCGGCCTTCAACCGCTTGTGCGGAGGGCAACGACGGCGTGGCCGGCCTCAGGATGACGTCTCTCTGTGGCGTTTGTAATGCACAGATGATTGCCAGATCCGGTATGATACTTCCGCCGGATTTGTTATGATCGCCGGAAAGGGGTTGGGGGATGGAGATGCGAAGCGGCCGGCCGCGCGGGATGCGGCCGGCCGCTGCCTCTTCATCCTCCCCGGTCAGCGCTGCGATTCGTCCGCGACGGAGGCGACGACCGGGATCCGTAGCCGCGTGCCGGCCGGGACGACGGCCCCGGAATCGAGCCGGTTCAGCCGCGCGATGGCGGCGATGGGGACGTCCTCGCGCGCGAACGGCGCCGCCAGCTCGCGGAGCGTGGCCGCGCGCTGCACCGCCAGCAGCGCGAGCCGCGGCTGCGGCGGCGTCTCGCCGGGCATGGGGGCGCGCGCCTCGCGGATCATCCACTGCACCGCCTGCTGCAGCTCCTGCACGCCCGCAGCGTCGGCGATGCCCGTGATCTGCCATCCCACGCCCGTGGTTTCGAAGAACGCCACGATGCGCGTCCCTCCGCCCGGCAGCGCGTCCTGCCACCAGAACACCGGCTTCCGGTCGATCTGGAACGCCAGCGGCGCGATCCGCCGCGCGCCGCCGGGGATGTCCTGGTACTGCTGCGCCAGCCCCTCCGCGCCCTCGGCCGCCACGCCGCGCAGCACCAGCACCGCGTGCGCCGCCGGCGAGGTGGCCGACAGGTAGCCGCCCAGCATCCGCGCGGTCCACAGTGGCGGCAGGCCGATCCGCGCCGGCTCGCGCACGCGGTAGTACGCGCCGCCCGCCACGAACCCCAGGAACCCGCGCTCGCCGGCGATGAATCCCAAGAGCGTGGAATCCAGCGGCAGCGTGAGGCGGATCGCGCGCGGCGCTCCCGACGGCGGTGGCGCGGCGGCGAGGCGTTCCGCGCGTCCGGGATACGCCGGATGCGTCCGCGCGAACGCGGGGAACAGGTCGCGCGCCTCGTCCCGCGCGAGCGCTTCCAGCACGCCCGCCCCGGTGCGCGCCGCGTACGGCGACCCGGCGAACAGCGTGGCCGCGATGCTGTCCGCTGTGCGCTCCTCGGCCGGCGTGTACGCGCGGAGGAGAAAGCGCAGCCCGAGCCCCTGGAACGACAGCGGCTCCTCGGTGGCGGACGCGAACCCCGGCCCGAGCAGCGCGTCCGAGACGCGGATCGCGGCCAGACGTGCGCGCAGCCCCGGGCTCCAGCGGTCGTGCCCGGCGGCCTGGTGGCCGATCGCGTGGGCCAGCACCACCGCCAGCTCATCGTCGTCCCGCAGCTGCTCCAGCATGCCGCGGGTGATGAACAGCGTCTCGTACGGCGCGCCGAAGACGTTCGGCACCGGCGAGTCCAGGATCAGGAAGTGCGGGCGCGGCGCCTCCAGCCGCGAGGGGCCCAGCAGCCCGTTCACCACCTGCTGCATCCGCAGATCCATTAGCACGTCGTGGTACCCGCCCACGGCCTCGTTCGTGACGCGCATCTCCACCAGCCGCCCCACCTGCTCGTCGGTGGCGGAGAGCGGCGGCAGGTCCGTCTCGCTCTGCGCGTGGAGGCCGCCGGCCACGGCGAGCATCGGCGAGGCGCAGAGAAGCACGCGCGCCAGGAAGCGAATCGTCATCGATCCGGATGGACGGTGGGAAACATTTGGGTGCGACGGAGAACGTGCCGCCGTCGCCGGATCTGACGCCATCCCGGCATGCCCGCGGCTCGGCGAAACGAAGGGAGCGGCTCGCGATCCAGCCTCGCGAGCCGCTCCTCGTCATCCATCGACCCACCTCAGCGGCCGCCCGGCTCCGCGATCAGCACCACCCAGTACACGCGGCCCCCCGGCCGCTGCGCGAAGCCGATGCCGAACTCCGACTGCGCGCTGAACTGCGGCTCCAGCCCCAGCAGGTGCGCGCGGTGATGCGGCGAGCCCATCCAGTCGCGCCACGCCGCCGCCGCGCTGTCGTACCCCTCCGCCGCCGACTCGATGTTGTTCCCCGCGAGCGCGTGATCGTACGCGGCCGGGAGCGCAAATCCGGCGCGCTCCACCAGCGTGTTCGCGCCCAGCCCCTCCGGCGCCACGTGCGCGAAGTACCCGCGCGCCGCCATGTCCCGCGCCCGCTCCCGCGCGACCTGCGCAAGGATCGCGTTCCACGCCAGCCGCGGACGCCGCTGCTCCGCACTGCCCGTGAGGATCGCCGCCATCTCCCGCTCGCGCGCGTCCGCCAGCGAATCCCCGTCCCGCCGCACCTCCGGCGCCGCCTCGCCGCGCACGACGGGCACCTGATACTGGACGATGCACGCCGGCAGCGCGGCCATGCAGCCGAGCGCCAGGACGAGGAGCGATCTCCGGAACGGCACGATGGGGATCAGGGAGATGAAGATGGAGATAGGGTCAGTTCCGCGTTGGCCGCGGTGCCGGCGGGGCGATGGGCGCGAACCGCCTCACCCCGGCCGCGATCGCGCCCGCCATCCGCGCCTGCCCCGCGGCGGATGCGATAAAGCGCGCGTCATGGGCATCGGTCAGCACCGCCATCTCCACCGTGACCACCGGCACCTCCGAGAAGATGGACCCGGTGAGCGCCCCCTGCCGCCCGCCGACGAAGGTGCGCGAATCACCCAGCACGCCGCCGTCGCGCAGGTGGCCGGGGCTGAGCCGCGTGGCCATGGCGCTGTCGAGCGCGTAGGCGGCAACGCGGCTCCGCGCCATCACCGCCGCGGACGGCCCGGTGCGCCCCTCCGCCGTCCCCCGCCGGTCCGGATAGTACAGCGTGAAGCCGGTGCCGCTCCCCACGTCGCAGTGCAGCCGGATCATCAGCGCCGCCCCGGCCCGGTTGGCGATCCGCGCGCGCTCCACGTTGCGCACCACCTGCCGCTCGGCCGACTTCGTCATCCGCACGTCGTACCCCGCCGCGACGAGCGAATCCCGCAGCCGCACCGCCACCTCCCACGCCGCATGCACCTCCGCCACGCCGTGGCCTGATGCGCCCACGCCGTTCTCCGACGGATGCCCGGGATCGATGACGATGACGGGTGGGGCCGCATGCTCTCGCGCCGGGCGCTGGGCAGACTGCGCGGCGGCGCCAGACAGGGCGGCCAGGATCAGGCTGCGCCGGAGGGCGCCGGAGAACAGCGATGTCATCGGATTCAGTTCTATGGGAAGCCCTCGGAGCACCGAAACAAAAATCTGTCGCATGAGGAAGCGAGCGACAATATTGGTTGGCCAAGCAGGGCGCTGTCTCCCGCCGTCCCCGCTGCATTCTTCGTCGCTCCCCCCGTTCAGATCACCTCTTCACGCATGGCCGAGGGTTCATGGAGGACGCTCCCCCGAGAGGAACCAGCTGGCAGGTCTGGGCCGTAGTCACCATCACCGTGGCCCTGCTCAGCGGGCCCGTGATCCCACGCGTGATCGACCACGTGGAGCAGCAGCGGGCGCATATGGGCCCCTCGTCGCTCCCTGTCTCAGAGCGGCTGCTGACGTTCGAGGACCTTCAGGGGAAAAGCTCGTGGGACTTGGACGTTCTGCGCAACGAGATCTACGCGCGGCATGGCCGGCGGTTCGAGAACCGCGCGCTCCAGAGCTACTTCGACTCGCAGCCGTGGTACAAGGGCGTCTATTCGCCGGATCGGTTCCGCGAAGACCAGCTGAACCCGGTCGAGCGTGCGAACGCATCGCTCATCCGCGAGTTCCAGTCGAGCCGCCACTGAGCAGCAAAAAGGGGAAGCCGCAGCCGGCTTCCCCTTCCGCGTGAACGGCCATCGCTCATCCGTCAGATGTGGAGCGCGTGGCCGAGGCTGGCCAGCGCGGCCTCGCCGATGGCCTCGGAGAGCGTGGGGTGCGGGTGGATCGCGCGGTCCATCTCCTCCGCCGTGGTCTCCAGGTGGCGGCCGACCACGAACTCGGCGATCAGCTCCGTGGCGTGCGGACCCACGATGTGCGCGCCCAGCACCTCCGAATACTTCTTGTCCCGGATCACCTTCACGAACCCGTCCGTCTCGCCCGCGGTCAGCGCGCGGCCGTTGGCGGTCCACGGGAACACGCCCACCTCGATGTCGTGCCCGGCCTCGCGCGCCTGCTCCTCGGTGAGGCCCACCGAGGCGACCTCGGGGTGGCAGTAGGTGCAGTTGGGGATGTTGCGGTAGTCGATCCCCGCGTGTGGGTCGCCCTTGATGGCCTCGACGCACGCTACGCCCTCGTGCGACCCCTTGTGCGCCAGCAGCGGCGGGCCGGCCACGTCGCCGATGGCGTACACCCCCTCCACGTTGGTCTTCATCTGCCGGTCGATCTTGATGAAGCCGCGCTCGTCCAGCTGCACCCCCGCCTTCTCCAGCCCGATGTCCTGCGTCAGCGGCGCGCGGCCGATGGCGGAAAGGACGCGCTCCGCGTCGATCGTCTGCGTCTCGCCCTTCGCCGTCTTCACCGTCAGCTTCACCGACGTCTTCCCGATCTCCGCCTTCTCCAGCCTGGTGTTCGTGAGGATGTTCATCCCCCGCTTCCTGTAGCTCTTCTCCACGACGGCCGAGCAGTCGCGGTCCTCGAGCGGGAGGATGCGGTCGGCCACCTCGATGATGGTCACCTGCGTGCCGAACGCGGCGTACACGTCGGCGAACTCGCAGCCGATGGCGCCGGCGCCCACGATCGCCAGCGTCTTCGGCGCCTCCTGCGACATCATCGCGTCGGTCGAATCCCACACGCGGTCGTGGTCGATCTTCAGGAAGGGCAGGTCGCGCGGCTTGCTGCCGGTGGCGATGATCACGTGCTTGCCGGTGATCGTCTGCTTCTTCCCGTCCCTGTCCGTCACCTCGACCTTGCCGCCGCCCGCCAGACGGCCGCGGCCGGGAACGTGGGTCACCTTGTTCTTCTTGAAGAGAAAGCCGATCCCCTTCACCAGCCGCTCGGACACCTGCCGCGAGCGCTTCACCGCCTGCGCCAGGTCGGTCCTGATCTCGCCCACCGTCACGCCGAACTCCTTGGCGTGGCCCAGGTGGGAGATCATGGCCGCGCTCTCCAGCAGCGCCTTGGTGGGGATGCAGCCGATGTTCAGGCACACGCCGCCCAGGTTGGCCTCCTCCACGCACGCCGTCTTGAACCCCAGCTGCGCCGCCTTGATGGCCGCCACGTACCCGCCGGGCCCGGCGCCGATGACCACGATATCGTAAGCAGTATCCGCCACGTTCGCCTCAGGGAAAGCTCTGGTGCATCGGGAGATGCGCCGCCCGGGCGCGTCCTCCCCTCCGGCGCCGGGACGGGCCCGGCGAAAACGCCCCAAAGTACGGCCCTGCCCCGGCGGCGGCAACGACAGCGCCGAACCTCGTCCGTGGAGGCGCGTCACGATCCTTGCTCTTCCGCCGTCCCGACCGCACCTCGCGAAAGGGAAACGAATGTCGGATGTGATGGGGGATGCACATCGCCACATGAAGCGCGCGGCGCGGAAGGCGGCGCCGTGGCTGGAGCGGCTGGCGCGCGCGGGGTACTTCTCGCGCGGCTTCGTCTACGTGGTGGTGGGGTTGATGGCGGGGCGCGCGGCCTTCTACCACCGCCGCCCCGGCGCGATGCGGGGGGCCATGCTGGAGGTGGCGCGCCAGCCGATGGGGCGGGTGATGGTGCTCCTCCTGGCCGTCGGCCTGCTGGGCTACGCGGCGTGGCGCGCCGTGCAGTCGGTGCTGGATCCGGAGCGGAAGGGGACGAAGCTGAAGGGCATCGGGAAGCGCGTGGCCTACCTGTCCACCGCCGTCATCTACGTGGGCCTGGCCGCCGCGGCGGTGGCGATCGCGTACTCGGGGCACGGCCAGGGCGACCGCACCAGCGCCGGGCAGTGGGTCGCGCCGGTGATGCGGCACCCGCTGGGGCGCTGGGCGATCATCGTCGTCGGCGCGTGGATCGCGGGGTACGGCGCGTGGCTCCTCTACCGCTCGGTGGCGAAGGAGCCGGAGAAGAAGCTCGACGTCTCCCGCCTGCGCCCGGGCGTGCAGAAGGCGTTCAAGCTGGCCGGGCGGGTGGGGATCGCGGCGCGCGCCGTGGTGTTCGGCATTATCGGCGTGTGGATGGTGCGCGCCGCGCTGCACCACAAGCCGGGGGAGACGAAGATGCCCGCCGGCGCGCTGGAGACCGTCCGCGAGCAGCCGCACGGGCACTGGCTCCTGGCCGTCGTCGCCGTCGGCCTGGCCGCCTTCGGGTTCTTCGAGATGGTGAAGGCCCGCTACCGCATCATCCAGCCCGCGCCGTAAGGAACGGAAAGACGAAGCCCGCCGGGATCTCCCCGGCGGGCTTCGTCTCGTCTCGCACAAGCTCGATGTCAGGCCGCCTTGTCGCGCGCGGCGCCGCCGGGAGTGGGCGCCTGCTCGCGCTTCTTCCGCAGCACCAGCTCCTCCACCCAGTTCTCCACGTCCTCGGCATCCTGGCCGTGCAGCCGCGTCTCCTCCTCCTGTACGCCGTCCACCCCCTGGCCGCCGCTGCGCTCCACGATGGCGCCCACCAGCGAGCGCCAGGTGGTCTTCTGCGCCACCTTGCCGAAGGTGCGCATCCCGATCAGGTCCACCAGGTCCGACGGCCGCGTGAACGAGCGCACCTCGAAGCGGATGATGCCGCCCGGGCGCTCCTCGAACACGAAGCGGATGGCGCCGGAGAGCGGGTGCCCCTGCAGGGTGATGCAGGTGATGGCCAGGTCGCTGATGTCCAGCACCCGCACCTGGATGTTGCCGCGGAGCGGAAGCGCCATCGTCAGCGTGTTCCCCTCCTTCATCTCCGCGTGGCTCCCCGGCTCGACGCCCACCTGCAGCAGCGCGTCGGGCGTCAGCTCGTTGAAGCTGCCGCGCAGCAGGTGGAACAGCTCCTCGGCGCTCTTCCGGCTCCCGCGGATGTCGGCCCAGTAGCGCTGCCGCTCCAGCGCGCCCGTCCCCTCCGTCGGGAGCCGCTCGGGCATGGTGTCCACCAGCCGCCCCAGCCCCTCGCCCAGCGTGAGCGGGGTGACGCCGAAGACCTCGGTGAGCGCGTTGGTGCCGCCCGAGGCGATCACGTTCCCCTCGGTGAGCATGGTGATCTGGTCGTCGGTGACGCGCACGTCCAGCCCCACGGCCTCGGCCACGCCCGTCCCCAGCTTCGCCAGCGCCTCGGGGATGGGAAGACGGATCGCGTTCTTCCCCGTCAGCTTCTCCAGCAGGTCGATGACCTCGCTGGTGGTGGTGATGTCGGGGCCGGCGATCTCCAGCACCGTCTCGCGCGGCTGCTCGCGCTCGATCGCGCGGGCCAGCGCGAGCCCCAGGTCCTCGTGCCACACCGGCTGGAACGGCTGGTCGCCGCGGCCGATGACGGGGACCACGGGCAGGGCGCGCACCATCTTCAGCAGCAGGGAGACGACCTCGTCGCCGGGGCCGTACACGTTGCCCGGGCGCACGACCAGCCACCCGGCCGGCGCCTCGTCGCGGACCACGTGCTCGGCCTCGAGCTTGGACCTGTGATAGTCGCTCTGCCCCCGCTCCGCGCCGAGGGAAGAGACGTAGACGAAGCGGCGGACGCCGGCGCGCTTCGCCTCGCGGGCGAGACGGCGGGTGCCCTCGACGTTCACGGTCTGGAAGGTGACGTCGGGCGGGCGCTCGGCCACGATGCCGGCCACGTGCAGCACCGCGTCGCACCCCTCCGCCGCGCCGGCGACCGCCGCCTCGGTGCCCACGTCGCCGGAGTGCGGCTCCACGCCGCGGGGCCACTGGCGCGCGTCGTCGTCGGCGTGGCGCGACAGGAGGCGCACGGTGTGGCCGGCCTCCAGCAGCCGGTCCACCGCCGCTTTCCCCACCAGGCCGGTTCCGCCCGTCACCAGGACTTTCATCGCGTGTGCACTCCTTGTCGAAGGTTGGGGCGCTTCGGCGTGCAGGACGGGTGCCACGGACGGAGTACGAAAGTACGGGAGTACGGAAGTACGATGAGGAAAGTGCGGAAGTGCGGAAGTGCGGAAGTGCGGAAGTGCGGGAGTGCGGGAGTGCGGGAGTGCGTGGATGAAGTGTGGAATGCGTTAATCGGCCTCGGTGCGAATCCGATAAATCCAGAATGCGAGTGAACTCGCGGCTACAACGGCACACACTCGGCCTGCGCCGAGTTCGCTCGTGCCTCACCGATCAGGCGGTTGCCACCACCGTGGCCGCCGATGCGATCCTTGCCGGCGCGCCGGCGTGGCCCCCCGCACCGAAGTCCGCGAAGGCGGACTGCGTGCCGTTGTAGCCGTGACTTTAGTCGCATTTTCGCGCCACGATCCCCATCAGGCCCATCATCCCGTTCATCCCCATAATCCCCTTCATCCCCATCATCTCCGCAACGCACAAAACCCAGCGGAGCCACCGGAGATTCTCTCCGATGACTCCGCTGACTCCGTGTGACCCTCTGCTGCTCCGCGGAGCGCCGCACTCACGCACTCACGCACTCACGCACTCACGCACTTCCGCACTTCCGCACTTCCGCACTTCCGCACTTCCGCACTTCTTCACGCACTCGCCGCCGCCGCCTCCGGCTCCTCGACGGGCGCCCCGGCGTTCTCGAGCGGCACGTCGAACAGGTAGTACATCTCCCCCACGCCCTCGTTCTTCAGCAGGACGTGCGAGACGTTGAAGACGGGGACGCCGCCCGGGGTCCTGCCGCGGAAGGTGCCGTGGTGCGCGTGGCCGTGGAACACCGCCGCCGCCTTGAAGCGGTCGATGGGCTCCACCAGCCGGTCGTTGCCCAGGAACGGGAAGATCTGCTCCGGCTCGCCGATTACCGTGTCGCAGATGGGCGCGTAGTGCAGCAGCACCACCCGCTGCGGCGTGGACAGGCGGCGCAGCGCGAACTCCAGCCGCGACACCTCCTCCAGCGTGGCCGCCACGATCTGCTTGGTCTCGTGCTCGCCGAACGAGGTCAGCGTCCACCGCCCGAACCCGCCGATGAACCCCTTCACCCCCGCGAACCCGATCCGCCGGTCCAGCTCGAAGGGCTCGCCGTCCAGGATGTGCACCCCGCGCTCGCGCAGGATGGCCAGCCCGGCTTCCGCCTCGCCGCTCTCGTGGTCGTGGTTCCCCAGCACCGCCAGGATGGGGATGCGCACCTCGGCCAGTTCGCCGGCCACCACGCGGAACTCGGCCGGGGTGCCGCGGCGCGTGAGGTCGCCGGCCAGCAGCAGCACGTCGGCCTCGTCGTTCGCGCGGGCGAAGGCCTCGCGGTAGCGCCCCGCGTCTTCCTCGCCGCAGTGGAAGTCGCCCACCGCGGCGATGCGCACGATCCCCGACCGCCGCCGGTCGTCGCGCCGCCGACCGCCGCGGCGGTCGCTTCCCGGCTCCGCCGGCTTCGCCCCGTCCGTCATCCGTCCTCGCCCTCCGCCTCCGGGTCCTCGCCGCCGGCGCCCGCGGGGCCCGGCACCGACTCGCCCTCGTCCTGCTGCTCGTGCGACGCCATCTCGTCCCACACCGTGCTGGCCTTCAGCGCCAGGATCTCGGGGTGGCTCTTCATCCGCGCCGTGTACTCGTCGCGCAGGTCGCGGAACCCCCACTCGTTCACATCGATGGCGAACGAGAAGCGCGAGATCAGCGTGCCGCGCGTGGTGTCGTGCTCGTGGTCGTTCCCGGCCTCGACCAGCGCGTCACGGCCGGCGCGCTCCAGCAGCTCGCGCAGCACCCACTTGGGCACCTGAGAGTGGTAGCCGGGATACACGTACCGGAAGGTCTGCACCTGCGCCAGCAGCAGCGGCCAGTGCTCGCCCGTCTTGGCCAGCAGCCGCGTCCAGTCCATCTGGTGGCCCATGGTCAGGATCAGGTGGACGATGTCGGCCATGTCCTGCCGGTGCCGCTCGCTGATGAACAGCCGGTGCCAGAGCAGCTCCTCGGGCGGGGCCACGCGCACCTGGGTGGCGGCCAGGATGGCCGGCTTGCTGTGGCGGTACCAGTCCTCGTCGATCAGCGCCAGCCCGTTGCCCATCCCGTAGATGATGTCGATGAAGTACGGGTCGTCGAGCGCCTTGGCCAGCCAGTGGCTCTGCTCCAGCCGCGTGCGGAACCCGGCCGCCTTCAGCGCCTCCATGGCCGGGATCACGGCCTTGGGCTCGCAGAACAGGTCCAGGTCCTTGGTCTGCCGGTAGATGCCGGTGTGCTCGTAGATGGCGTACGCGCCGGCCACCACGTAGGGCACCGCGGCCTCGTTCAGCGCCGCCAGCGCGCGCTTGTAGATCTCGCGCTCGTCCTCGGGAATCCAGAACTCGCTGTGGGTGACGGACTTCCTCTCCTCCTTCGAGAGGTTCCGCATGCTGGGGAGCCGGTACGCCGCCGGCTCGGTCTCGACTCTGGTCATCACCGTCCTGGGTAAGCCGTTCCGGCGCCCGAAGAGCAAGGATTGGACCGATGGCGGCCCGCAGCCTGACCTGGACGCACGGCGAAGCATCTCATCCATCCCCCCAGCCGCCTGAGCGTACAATTGAACGCGCACCCTCGGACGTCATCCTGAGGCCGGCCACGACGAAGCGATCCACACACCGGAGACGGCAGGCCGAAGGATCCATGGCCAGTCGTCACACGTGAGCCGGGGATCCCCGGCAACGTGCCCAACCTGGCCGGGAGGGCGAATGAATTCGCGGCAACAACGGCCCGAAGTCCGCCTTCGCGGACTCGCTCTTCGCCATCGGTGCGACTCTTCAGGCGCCCCCGTTGTGCGGATCTCCGGGAATCTCCATTCTGCGGTCTCGCCGTACCGACACTTCCCTGACATGGAGCGCCGCATGAGCGAGGGAGATGCAGGCACCTGGACGCGCGCGTCGCGGGTCGTCGCCGCCCGGCCGGAGGAGGTCTACGCGGCGTTCATGGATCCCGCGGCGCTGGTGGAGTGGCTCCCGCCCGCGGAGATGACGGGCGAGATCCACGAGTTCGACGCGCGCGCCGGCGGCGGATACCGGATGTCGCTCTACTATCCGCCCGGCGAGCGCAACTTCCGCGGGAAGACGGCGGAGCGCGAGGACCGGTGCGAGGTGCGCTTCGTGGAGCTGGACCCGCCGCGCCGCATCGTCGAGGCCGTCATCTTCGTCACCGACGATCCCGCGCTCCATGGAGAGATGAAGATCGTGGTGACGTTCGGCGAGGTCGCCGGCGGAACCGAGGTCACCTTCCTGTGCACGAACCTGCCGCCCGGCCTGCGCGCGGAGGACAACGAGGCCGGCTCGCGCCTGTCGCTCGAACAGCTGGCTCGCCGCTTCGAATCGCGCAGCTGACCCCCGGCTTCGAGCGGAAGGGGAACGGGATCAGGGAAGATGGAGATAGATGACGGGCGTTCCCCGGGGGATGGGTGCCACTTGCTCGCCACCCCCGATCTCCCGACCTTGATGGCGGACGAGGAGATTCGCAGCCCCGCACCCGCACGCGACCGATGCTGGACGACCTGAAGAAGATGTTCTCGCAGGCCTGGGAGTCGTTCACCAGCGAGGCGAACCGCCGCGACCCCGAGGACCAGATCGCGGGGCTGCTCGGCGCCATGCGCCGCGAGATGGTGGCCGTGCGCGCCGAGATCCCCGCGCTCGAGGAGCAGCACCGCGGCGCCGTCGCCGAGCTGGAGCGCGAGCGCAGGCGGCTGGACGACACCACCCGCCGCGGCACCATGGCCGAGCGCATCGGCGACGCCGAGACGGTGCGCGTGGCCGGCGAGTTCGCCGAGAAGCACCGCCGCCGCATCGCCGTGCTGGAGGAGAAGGTGCGCGCGACCAAGGCCGAGTGGGAGCTGCGGCGCGACGAGTCGGTGGAGATGATGGCCAGGTACAAGGAGGCCGAGGCCAACCGCTTCGCCCTCCTGGCCGAGCTGCGCCGCCAGGGCGCCCGTGGCACCATCAACTCCGCGATGGGCGGCGGCTCCCCGGTGGGCGACGGCTTCGACCGCGCCGCCGGCAAGATCGAGGACGAGGCCGCCTACGCCGACGCCCTCGACGACCTCGCGGGCGAGGACGCCCCCCCGCGCCGCCCCTCCCCCGCCGCCGACGTAGACGCCCGCCTCGAGGAGCTCAAACGCCGCATGGGGATGTAGGCCGGCCGCGCCGCCGTGGCTCGCCGGGCGAATGAATTCGCGGCAACAACAGCACAAAGTCCCTGCGGGACTGCGGCCTCGGCCGTGGAGCGACTGGCCGATGACCGTGCACAATCCTGATAGCCGCGCGTGCACAAATCGTATAGCCGAGCGCACCCCGCTGACGTCATCCTGAGGCCGACCACGCCGCAATCCGAAGCCGCGCAATCATTTGCAGGCCGAAGGATCTATCGCCGGAGAACACGTGACCCCAGTGATGTGCTCCCAACCGTCCTCGCGATGTGTGTACAATCGTTCTAGGATCGCGTGTACAATCCTTCTAATCGGCGCGATGTGCATCGCACGAAGAAGCCCCGGCCCGATGACTCGGGCCGGGGCTTTTCGCCTGTCGTGATCGCGGGCCGTCCGTCAGCCCACTACCAGGTTCAGCAGGCGGTCGGCGACGAAGATCGTCTTCCGCACCTGCTTGCCGTCGATGAACTTCCGCACGTTCTCGTCGGCCAGCGCGGCGTCGCGGGCGGCGTCCTCGGTGATGCCGCGGGCCATCGGCATGCGCGCGCGCAGCTTGCCGTTCACCTGCACCACGAACTCCACCGTGTCGGCCACCGCCTTCGCCGCGTCGTACTGTGGCCAGCGGGCGGTGCGGAAGATCGAGTCCGCGTGCCCCAGCCGCTCCCACAGTTCCTCGGCTACGTGCGGCGCGAACGGGGCCACCAGCCGCACCAGCGGCTCCACCGCCGCGCGCTCCGGCGTGCGCCCGCCCGCGCGGACGGCGTTCAGGTACTCCATCATCGCCGCGATGGCCGTGTTGAACGACAGCGCCTCGGCGTCCTCCGTGACCTTGCGGATGGTGGCGTGCAGCTTCTGCTCGACCTCGGGGTCGATGGGGCGCTCGGTGGAGCTGAGCACCGCGTCCCACAGCCGGTTCAGGAAGTTGTACGGCCCGCTGATCCCCGCGTCGCGGAAGTCACCGCCCTCCTGGTATGGGCCCAGGAACATCAGGTAGGTGCGCATGGTGTCCGCGCCCCACTGGGCGATGTACGCGTCCGGCACCACCACGTTGCCGCGCGACTTGGACATCTTCGACCCTTCCTTCACGATCAGCCCGTGCGCGCGGAAGCGCACGAAGGGCTCCTCGAAGTCGATCACCCCCATGTCCTTCAGCGCCATCGTGACGAAGCGCGCGTACAGCAGGTGCAGCACCGCGTGCTCGTTCCCGCCGATGTAGCTGTTCACCGGCAGCCAGCGGCGCGTGACGCCGGGATCGAACGGCAGCTGCGCGTTGTTCGCCGACGGGTAGCGCAGGAAGTACCACGCGCTGTCCAGGAAGGTGTCGCTCACGTCCGTCTCGCGCCGCGCCTTGCCGCCGCAGCTGGGGCAGGTGGTGATGTACCACTCCTCGTGCCGCGCCAGCGGGCTCACGCCGCTCGCGTCGGGCTTGAAGTCCTCGATCGGCGGCAGGAGCACGGGAAGCTGGTCCTCGGGAACGGGGACGGTGCCGCACGCGTCGCAGTAGAGGATGGGGATCGGCGGCCCCCAGTAGCGCTGCCGCGAGATGGTCCAGTCGTGCAGACGGTAGTTCACGCGCGCCTCGGCAAGGCCCATCCCTGCCAGCCACTCGGTGACCACGCGCTTGCTCTCCTCCACCTCCATCCCGTCGAACTGCCCGCTGTTCACCAGCCGCCCCGGGCCGGTGTACGCCTCGCCGAGCGCGGTGGACGCGTCGTCTCCCTCACCAGCAACGACGCGGGTGATGGGGAGATGGAACTGCGTGGCGAACTCGAAGTCGCGCTCGTCGTGGCCGGGGACGGCCATGATGGCGCCCGTGCCGTACTCCATCAGCACGTAGTCGGCGATCCAGACGGGGATTTCCGCCTTCGTGGCCGGGTTCACCGCGAAGCCGCCGGTGAACACGCCGGTCTTGGTCTTGTCCGTCTTCTTGCGCGTGACCAGGTCCTGCGCCGACGCCTGGCGGCGGTACTCGTCCACCGCCTCGCGCCGATCCGTTGTGGTGATGCGCTCGACCAGCGGATGCTCGGGCGCCAACACCATGTAGGTGGCGCCGAAGATGGTGTCCGGGCGCGTGGTGAAGACGCGGATCACCGGCTTCTCCGCCTCGATCGTCGCGGGCGCGTGACGATCCTCGGCGACCTTCGCGCGGGCGATGGGGAACTCGACCTCGGCGCCCTCGCTGCGGCCGATCCAGTTCTCCTGCGCCTTGCGCGTCGTCTCCGACCAGTCGATCCACTTCAGGTTGTCGAGGAGACGGCCCGCGTAGTCGGTGATCTTGAAGAACCACTGCGACAGGTAGCGCATCTCCACCGGCGTGCCGCAGCGCTCGCACTCGCCGCCGACGACCTGCTCGTTGGCGAGGACGGTGTTGCAGCTGGGGCACCAGTTCACCGGCGCCGCCTTCTTCTCCGCCAGCCCGTGCTTGTACAGCTGGAGGAAGACCCATTGCGTCCACTTGTAGTAGCGTGGATCGGTGGTGTCGACCGCGTGGTTCCAGTCGTACATGAACCCCACGCGCCGCAGCTGCCGGGTGAAGCGCTCGATGTTGCGGGGGATCAGCTCCGACGGGTGCACCCCCTGCTTCAGCGCGAAGTTCTCGGAGTGGATGCCGAACGCGTCGAAGCCGATGGGCTCGAACACCTGGAACCCCTGCAGCCGCTTGAAGCGGCCGTAGATGTCGGCGCCCGTGAACGCGTAGATGTTCCCCACGTGCAGCCCCTCGGCCGACGGATACGGGAACATCATCAGGTTGTAGAAGGGGTTCTCCGCGGACCGGAGCTCTTCCTCGGTCCACGTGTTCACGCCCCGCTCGTCCCAGCGAGCCTGCCACTTCCGCTCGACCTCGGCGGGGTTGTAGCTGTCGGTCTGGTGGTTGTCGCTGCTGCTCATCGAACGCATTCTGGCAAAGATGATGAGACGGGCCGCGGTCCCGGCACCCAGCGCGCCGGCCGCGGCCCATTTGCATATGCAATCTATCGCGCGGGGGAAGGGATCCTCAAGTCCTGCAAGGGTGTTCGCACCGATTTTGGCCGTGCGATAGCAGAACTAGTCGCCTCCAAATTCCTCATCAGTTCGCGTTCCGGCGAGATATTGGTTTGCGAGTTCAAGCACTTCATCGCCATCCTCAAGCTTTGCTTCCCTAAGCTTCTCTATCCGGTTTCGAATCGTATCTTCGTCACCAAATAGCTCAAGCAGCAGTTTCCACGGAAGACGTGGGTACCGCCGGACAGCACGACTATCAATTGACTGACTACGCACCTCGGTTCGTGCTGATCGAAGCATCGCAAGAGTCATTAGTGGCCAGTCCGCGATATCGAACGCGGGTTCCGCAGGCTCAACGTCTCTCTTCATTCGAAGAATAATCCTGAGAAGCTCCGGCTCCTGAGCTAACTTGTCCGGAGTTGCGGCGCGAACTTCACTGCGCCAATCAGATTCAAAGGCGCGGGCTGCGGGTTCCGACACGAGTTTGTGGCCCGCTCCCTCCCGGTGTCCAATAATGGTGATCAACTCCAGCTTTGATGAGAGTGTTATCACGTTGGGCAGAATCGTGCGAACCGCCGCTTCAATCGCATCGGGATCCTTTAAGGCGCGCAACAGTCGGTATACTACTCTAGTAACCACCATTCGCGTGTTTAGGCCATACATGCCGCGGGGGCGATCCGGTAGATCTGGCGAAATGTTCAGCAGGACAGTCGTTCCCGAAACGACGTGTTCAGGGCCGAATTGATCCTCATACGCCTCCAGAGCAGAAATAACATCCCCAAGACGCTCCAGATTCAATGAACGTAAAAACGTGTCGAGAGTTCGACCGTCGGCCATGCGATTCCAAGCCTGCTCGGCATCTGTAAAGGCTTGCAGCCTCTCTCCGACTACTCGCTCGAGGTAGAGTCGCAGAATGTCGGGATGAGCAACGCGTCGACTCCGGAGCCATTTACCGCTCCAGTCATTCATATAGTGCATCCCGCCGATGTGTCTCTCCCCCGCTGGGAAGCAGCGTTTGACGAGTGCACGAATAACTTCTTCTTTATCTCTGGAAACTTGAATCAACCGCTCGAGCGCTCGTTTAAGACCTGACTCTTCAAAGCGGCCATACCCTGCGTTCGCGGGCTGGGTGAGCGCGTCAACAGCTCCGGGCAATTCGCGGAACGTATCAGGAAGGAATACACGGATTGCCTCAAGCGCAAACACATCTACAAGCGCGATTCGCCCCTCCAGACTCCGAACAGTACCATAAACGGCCGCCGCGTATCGGCGAACATCCCGCATGTTTCGCAGGAGTGGTCGGATCACTTCCATATACAGGTCTGGCCAAGCGTGCTCATCAAATGGACCTGGATTTTCAATGGTCGACAATGCTCCATTGATTACCTCGATGACTTGACTGTTGAGCACCTCCGCTGGAAGAGCCGGCAGATCAACGCCAATCTGCAGGATTTTCTCCAAGTAATCACGTCCCGGAATTCCTTGTTCTCCAAGAGCTTCTTCCACTCGCATTCGATCGAAAACGACGATGTAGATGATATTTGGGAAATTTGCCGTTAGTCGCACAAGTTTGAACACATCTCTGATTTCTGATGTTGAGAGCCGGTCAATATCATCTATTACCAGAACAACAGGTGTGGATACTTCCCGAAGAGCTTTTTCGATTCTTGATTTGCGATCGCCGACACCCTCTTTCCGCCGCTGAAGGTATTTCCCCAGAATGGTAGTCGCCGCCTCGGCTCTGTCGATCCACGAACCTACAATCGGAAGCCAGCTAAGCTTTGAAAAACCCTCTCCGTAGTCCTCCAAATATTCTCCGAGTTCAGCGAGTCCGGGGCGTAGCTTGAGTTGAGAAGAAAGTTCGATAAAAAACGCTTCTACAAGCTGCTCGGCACCGCTGAACATCCATGGATTAAAGTCCAGCACTGCGACCCCCTGCTGTTCCCAGTGCACTCGCGCGAGATTCACGAATGAGGTCTTCCCCGAGCCCCACGGACCGAGAACCCCTACCACAACTCCCTCGCTCGCATCGAGTGCAAGGACTTGCTTGGCGAATGATTGTGCAAACTCTGCCCGCCCCAAAGCATCGTCATCCGCACTCCGGATCGGGGTGTCGGCTGCGACGCCTAGTCCGGTTCTCTTGTTGCTCATAGGATGAATTCCAGAAGTTGTCGGGGCGTGGGAGAGCGCGAACGGGTAGCGCAGCCTATCCCTCTTGGCCAGTTCGGGTCAAGAGGAATGGAGTCCTGGATGCCTAACCCAAAGGACCCCACGCCCGCAGCCGCCGACAAGCCCGCCTACACCATCATCAAGCAGGAGAAGAGCCGCTGGTGGGAGGTGCGCGATCCGGACGACGAGCTGGTGTGCCTGACCGTGTACCGGAAGGGTGCGCGCGAGGTGGTGCGGCGGTTCGCCGCCTGACAGGGGGCCAGGGGCGAACACACGGCAGCCGCGGGCGGGCCCACCTGCAGCTGCCGTGGCGCTTGTCCATCCGCTACTTCAGGTCCTTGGGCGTTGCCAAGGCATTCAGGGTAGCCCAGTCCGACGCCTCAGTGACACACAGCCCATCGTTGCTGTCAACGAATTGCTTGAAGTGGTCGCGGAGACCTGAAGCCGATGTGTTGTATCGATTGAAACACCAGAGCGACTCCAGCACACGAACGGCTTTGTACTCACCGAGCTTGTCATACAGCGGCTGATAGTTCCGCTGCGGTTTCCTTAGATCGTAGCTGAGAAAGTAGAGCGCCATACTGCCTCCCGAGCGAAGGTGGATACCGTCCGACTAGGTGCCGATCATCGCTTAGAAGGACACTGTTTCCGCACTTCTCAAAAAAGGGCGAGGTGTGAACACACGGCAGCCGCGGGGATCCCCTGCGGCTGCCGCGGTATCCTGGATCACGGCGATCCGGCACTCACTGACGATGTCGCGTCGCCGAACTATTCGGTCTTCAAGGGCCCGACAATTTTGTAAGTGCTGAGGATGATGCCGGTTGGCGTTGTATTCGTGTCGACGAGCTCGAACGAGAGGGCCGGGGTGCCTTCCGCGAAGAAGCGCTTCCCCGTGCCCAGCAGGAGCGGATAGACGGCCAGGACGACTTCGTCCGCAAGCCCGTTTTCGAGCACCGTCGAGATCAGCGTGGAGCTGCCCGAGAGGACGAGGACCGGTCCGTCCTGCGACTTGACCCGGCGAATGCCCTCGGCGACGTCCGGTCCAAGGCTCTCGACCGGGCCCCATTCAAGGCCGTCCGGACGGTGGGTCGCGACATATTTCGTTGCCGCGTTGAGGCCGTCCGCCATCGGATTGCTCGGTGCCTTTGGCCAGTATCCCGACCAGGCATCGTAGGTGCGGCGGCCAAGGAGCAGATCGAAGCGCTCTCCATACGCGGCGAGCATCGCGTCCCGGCCGGCGGGAGTCCGATAAGGCGCGGTCCAGTCGCCGTAGGGGAAATCGTTCTCATCGGCGGAGTGCTGGATCACGCCGTCCAGCGAGACGTGTTCGATGATCTTGAGCTTTCTCATTGCGTCTCCGTGCTCCAGGGCTGGCGTTGCGGGGGTTCACGACCGGATCTCGCGGACGGCACCCGGCCGGCCCGCTTCTACATGGGCGACGAACGAGCGCGTCCGATTTCGACATCATCGCCGCGTCGCCGCGTGAGACAGGGCTAGGGATGATCGGAGACACAAACGGCAGCCGCGGGAGAATCACCCGCGGCTGCCGTTCCGCCTGGAGTCCGAAGACGCAACCTCAACCGCGGCGTGCAGCCTCGATCGCGGCGATGTCGATCTTCTGCATCTGCATCATCGCATCGAACGCGCGCTTGGCGGCGGCAGGGTCGGGATCGGTGATGGCTTCCGTCAGGGCGATGGGCGTGATCTGCCAGGACAATCCCCATCTGTCCTTGCACCAGCCGCACGCGCTCTCCTCTCCGCCGTTGCCGACGATCGCGTTCCAGTAGCGATCCGTTTCGGCCTGCTCCTCGGTGGCGACCTGGAAGGAGAACGCTTCGTTGTGCTTGAACGCGGGTCCGCCGTTGAGCCCCAGGCACGGAATGCCCAACACGGTGAACTGGACCGTCAACACGTCGCCCTCCTTCCCCGACGGAAAGTCTCCCGGCGCGCGGTGCACCGCGTCGACCGACGAACCGGGAAAGGTTTCGGCGTAAAACCGCGCCGCGTCCTCGGCGTCGCGATCGTACCACAGGCAGATCGTGTTCTTTGCTGGCTTCCCCATGCCACTTCTCCGTCGAGATGGGTGGAGTAAACGATGTGCTCGCACTCACAAGGGTCTGCGGTGCGGGCCCGGCGCGCAAGCCCGCCGGGCGGGCGGAACTCGCGGGGTCTGTGAACGGTTCAGTCGCCGTCAGCCATAGACGCATCGAGAAATCGGCCGATCATCGGCACCAGCCATTCGGTGCGTGCCGTCACCTGCATGTGATCGGTGGCCGGGAGGATGGCGAGCCGCGCGTGGCGGAGGAGCCGGAACGTCTCCACGGCATGTTCGGGGCGGATGACATCGGCGTCGCCTACGATGACGAGTGCCGGCGCGGTGATGTCGCGGATCGCGCCGGCCGGAATGTCCTTGAAGTCGCGCATGCGCTGGGCGGCCTTGTCGTGGAACATCCGCAGGTTCCCGGGTTGCGGCGCGACCTTGAGATATTCGTCCTGCAGCTCCTGGGGCATGGTTTCCAGCGTGGCATTGGCCATCGCGTCCCAGAGCCATGGATAGGCCCCGTCACGCGTGAAGAGCGCCGATGCCAGCACCAGCTTGCGCACCACCTCCGGATGCCGGATGGCCACCTGCAGCGCGATCGTGCCGCCGTTGCTGAAGCCGAAGAGATCGGCTTTTTCGATCCCCAGGTAACGCAGTAGCACCGCGGTGTCGTCGGCCGACTGCTCGAAGGTGAACGGCCGCTCGGCAATGTCCGCCGTGTGCCCGTAGCCCTGCTGCTCGAAGGCGATCACCTGCCGCTCGCCCGCCAGCGCCGGGAGGATCTGGCCAAAGGACGTCTGGATGGTGTCGCCGCCGCCATGCAGCAGCACCAGCGGCGGTTGCGCGGGGCTCTCGGCGCCGTGAATCTCGAAATAGAGTTGCAGGCCGTTGACGGGCGCGTAGCCCGTCCGTACAGCGTGCTTACCCTGATTCATGGCTGGTTGCTCAGCGGCGTGTGCTGTCATGGCGTGACGATGACCGAGGTGACGAGAAAAGCCGCTACCGTCAGCGGCAGAAGAAGCGCGACGATGCGCGTGTTCGTGATCGGTGTCAAGTTTGTCATCAGACTCCCGGCTTGGAGCGACGCCCCGGTCGGCGCCAGCCGCCAGCTGCTGGCCGCCTCCATGAAGACGAAGGAGGGGTCACGAAATCGACAACGCCGGGCTGATCACCACGGAAGGGCCGGGGGAGCGGGGCGAGTGCGAAGCGTATGGTCAGCCCGAACGCGCGGATCGCGAGACGGTGCAGGGAACTCCGTGGGTGCCCTGCGCCCTCCGCGACCTCCAGGAAAACGACGGGGGCCGGCGCCCGGGGATCCCCATCCTCCCAGAGCGCCGGCCCCCTCGCACTTCCCGGTCAGCAGTTGTTGCAGGGCGTGGTGAGCACGACGGTGTGGCACCCGGTGAGGTCCCGCGTGCAGCACGCGCCGCCCGCGGGCGTCATGTGGGCGTGCACCGTGCCGCCGTCCTTGTGCGCGGCGTCGATCTCGAACGTGTCCACCTTCAGCGAGTCCACCGCCACCTTCAGCTTCTCCATCCGTGCCTCCCTCGGTTTGCGTATGCGCCGCGAACCGCTCGCGGCGCGCTGGCCGGCATCGCGTGCCGGCCAGGCCCATCGGACCGGTGGGAGTCCACGTTCGTTCGGTGTCGCGCCTGGTCCCGATTGCGAACGGCGCGGCCCTGTGCTGCTCCGTCGCGCCTCAGCAGTTGTGGCAGTTGCCGGTGAACACGGTGGTGATGTCGGGGTTGCACCCGGTGTTGAGACTCGTGCAGCACCCGCCGCCCGGGCCGGACGCCTCACGCCCGCGCACGGTGCCCTCCCCGTCCGGCGTCTCGCCTGCGTCGAACGTCTCCACCTGCAGCTCGTCGACCGGCAGCTTCAGCTTCTCCATGAGAACCTCCCTCGGTTGGAGAACAGACACGCCGCGAAGGTCGCGGCGTGCTGGCCGGGTGCTTGTGCCGGCCAATCCGAAGCGGACCGGTGGGGGCCCGATGCATCCCTTCCGAAACAGGCGGTGGATGATGCATCGACCGTACCGAACCTTATCCGCCGCCGGCGGGAAACCCTGCCCTGATGACGGCGCGAAACCCGTAGCAACGAAAGGAGCCGCGGAGGACTCCTCGGTCCTCCGCGGCTCCGCGTGAGATCTTCCTGCCCGTCAGCCGTCGAAGCGCTTCAGCACCAGAGTGGTGTTGGCGCCGCCGAAGCCGAAGGAGTTGGAGATGACCACGTCCAGCTCCTTCTTCCGCGCGCCCTCGCTCACGTAGTCCAGGTCGCAGTCGGGGTCGGGGTCGGTCAGGTTGATGGTGGGCGGCATCACCTGGTCGCGCAGCGCGAAGACGCCGATTCCCGCCTCGATGGCCGCGCTCCCGCCCAGCGCGTGCCCCAGCATCGACTTGGTGGACGAGACGGCGAGCCTGTCCGCGTGCGGGCCGAAGACCGCGCGGATCGCCCGCGTCTCCGCCACGTCGCCGACGGGCGTCGCGGTGCCGTGCGCGTTGATGTAGCCCACCTCCTCGCCCGCGATGCCGGCGCTCTTCAGCGCGCGCTTCATCGCCCGCGCGGCGCCCTCGCCGTTCTCGGGCGGCGCGGTCACGTGGTAGGCGTCCGCGCTCATCCCGAAGCCCAGGACCTCGGCCAGGATGGGCGCGCCGCGGCGCCTGGCCGACTCCAACTCTTCCAGGATCAGGATGGCCGCGCCCTCGGCGTGCACGAAGCCGCTGCGGTTGCGGTCGAACGGCTTGCTGGCCGTCTCCGGCGTGTCCCACTGGCTGGCCAGCGCGCGCGCCGCCGCGAACCCCGCGAACGAGATGGCCGTCACGCACGCCTCGGTGCCGCCGGCGATCATCATGTCCGCGTCGCCGCGCTGGATGGCGTGGAAGGCCTCGCCGATCGCGTGGTTGCTGCTGGCGCAGGCGGAGACGGGCGAGTAGCTGGGCCCCGTCGCCCCGGTCCTCATCGCCACCTGCCCGGGGGCCAGGTTGATGATGCTGGCGGGGATGAAGAATGGTGACACGCGCCCCGGCCCCTTGGCGTCCATCAGGGTGCGGGTCTGCATGATGTTGTCGATCCCCCCCATCCCGCTGCCGATGATGGTGCCCGTGTTCTCGGGATCCGGCACCGGCCCGAGTCCGCCGAGCCCCGCCGAGCGCATCGCCTCGTCCGTCGCGACCAGCGCGTACTGGATGAAGGTGTCCATGCGCTTCGCGTCGCGCCGTTCGATCACCGGCTCGGGGTCAAAGCCCTTCACCTCGCCCGCCACGCACACCTCGGGCGGGAGTCCGTCGAGCTGGAACTTCGTCAGCGGACCGGTCCCCGACTTCCCGGCGAGCACGTTGCTCCAGGTCTCGTCCGCGCTGTTCCCCAGCGGCGTGATCATCCCCACGCCGGTTACCACGACCCTGCGCTGTGCCATCGGGTTCTATCTCCTGAAATCCTAGAGGACAGCAATAGCGAAGCTCGCCGGCTGTCCTCCGTTTCGGTTCGTCCGTCTGAAACCCCGCCGTCAATTCGCCTTCAGCAGGCCCGTCTGCAGGGCGAAGCGCACCAGCTCGCTGCGGTGGTGCAGGTTCAGCTTTTCCATGATGCGGGCGCGGTAGGTGTCCACCGTCTTGGGGCTGATGAACAGCTTCTTCCCGATCTCGCTGCTGCTGAACCCCTCCACGGTGAAGCCCAGCACCTCGCGCTCGCGGTCGGTGAGCTTCTCCAGCGGGTCGTCCTCGCCCGGCTCGGCCTTCTGCTTCAGGCCGCGCAGCAGGAGCTTGGCGCCGCTGGGGTAGAGAAAGACGTCGCCGCCGGCCACCGTTTTGATCGCCTCGATCAGCTCCTCGTCGGCGCTGCGCTTGTTCACGTAGCCGCTGCCGCCCGCCTCCAGCACGGGAAGGAGGTGCTCCTCCTCGCCATGCATCGTGAGGACGAGCGTGCGGATCTCCTTCCCCAGCGCGGAGATCTCGCGCACCGCCTCCAGCCCGCCCGCGCCCGGCATCGACAGGTCCATCACCACCACGTCGGGAAGGAGCTGCTTCGCCTTCATCACCCCCTCCTCGCCCGTTCCCGCCTCGCCGACGACCAGGAAGCCGGGCTCGGCCTCGAGCAGGGCGCGCAGCCCGGCGCGCAGCACGGCGTGGTCGTCCACCAGCAGGATGCGGATCTGCTTCGCCATCGTCGGTTCGGGTGGTGAATGGGGTGCGCGGCCGGAAGGGAGGCGTGCCGAATCTGGCCCGCCGCTCCCGGCCGCGCAAGCAGAATCAAGCGCACGAACGTGTTACACCGCTTCCGCCGCGAAGGATCGCGGCCGCAGCGGCGTCAGTCGGCGACGTAGAGGGCGCGGACGTACGAGGCCACCGCGACCACGGCGGCGACCACCAGCACGATGGCCGTGGTCGACGCCTCGCCGCGGCGCTCCACCAGGCGCACGTCGCTCAGCGCGATGGCCATGTGCCGGCGCGGCACCTCGCGCGCGATGCCGGCCAGCGTGTCGCCGCGCACCCACGCGCTGTCGAGCACCACGGGAGCGCCGTCGGCCGTCGTCACGCGCAGGGTTCCCACGAACGCCGCATCCTGCGGAGCGGGGAGCTGGTGCGGTGCCACGCCGCCGCGCACCCGGTGCAGAGGGCGAGTGAAAGGAGGGAAATGGATCGCTTGATCATCGGGGCGGAAATGGTGTCAGTGTCCTAAATTTCTTGAGTTACACGCAGCCGGTCACCGGCGACTGAAGTCGCAGCGTCGCAGCAACAACTACGGGAAGCCTCGCAAACCGCGCGAGGCTGATCCGCTCACTCCGCGGCATCGGCGCTCACGACCGCCCCCTGTCCCCTGTCCCCTACAGCCGCGCGGAGAGCCACGCCGGCGTCCACCGGGACAACACCGCGGAGAGGGTGGTGAACGAGCCGGTCACCATCAGCACGCCCAGCACCAGCAGCATCGCCCCGCTGATGCGGTTGATCCACGGCAGCAGGCGGCGGAAGCGCCGGAAGCCGCTCAGGAACCAGTCGATCAGCAGGGTGGAGAGGAGGAAGGGGATGGCCAGCCCGGCCGAGTACACCGCCAGCAGCCCGATCCCGTGCCCCATCGTGCCCTGCGCGGCCGCCATGGTCAGGATGCCGCCCAGCACCGGCCCGATGCACGGCGTCCACCCCGCGCCGAAGGTGATGCCGACCAGCACCGTGCCCAGGTATCCCACCGGCTTCTCGGCCAGGTGCATCCGCCACTCGCGGTTGGCGCCCGGAAGGCGGAGGACGCCGACCAGGTACAGGCCGAAGAGGATCAGCATCACCCCGCCCGCGGCCTGCACCCAGCGGCTGGCGAACTTCAGCAGCGCGCCGATGAACGTGGCCGACGCGCCCAGCGCCAGGAACACCAGCGTGAAGCCGAGAACGAACAGCAGCCCGTGGATGAACACGGTGCGGCGCCCGCGCTTGCTGTCGCGCGACTCCAGCTCGTCCAGGCTCATCCCCGTGATGAACGTGGCGTAGCTCGGCACCAGCGGCAGCACGCACGGCGACAGAAAGCTGAGGAGCCCCGCGCTGAAGGCGACGAACAGGCCGAGCGACTGCGCTTGCATCAAGATGGCGTCAGGTGGATCGGTAGATGGAGATACGGCCGAGCGGACGATGATACACCCGCTTCGCGCGGAAGGGCCAGAGGGCGTCTCCCCACTTCGCGGCGGGAAGATGCCTCCCGCTTCCAGACCCCGGCCGGGATCTCACGCGGAGACGCGGAGGCACGGAGATGCCGCCCGAACACCCCCGCGTCTCCGCGTCTCCGCGTGAGATCCAGCGATGCGGGGCACGCGCTGCGGAAGCGAGGGGTTTGACGCGGATGGCGGGAATGCACAGTATGATCGGACCGCAGTTCGCCGATCCCCTTCCGTGGAGGCCCCATGCGCCGTCTCGCCCTCCCGCTCGCCGCACTTCTCGCCGCCGCCTGCGCCCCCGCGGCGATGAGCACCCCCCCCGCCGCCGCACCCCCCGCGATGGCCACGGCCGCGCCGGCGATGGGCGGCATCATCGGCAACTACACCGTTACCCTGGCCGACTCCGACGTCCCCAGCGCCATGCCGGCGGACGCGCACGCGGGGCTGGTGGGCGCCTGGACCGTCGCCATCCACCCCGGCAACCACTTCGTGGCCACGTTCAAGGGCAACCAGGTGGTCGAGGGGCACTACGAGGTGAACGGCAACCAGATCACCTTCCCAGTGGGCGAGTCCGGCGAGTACGCCTGCACCGACCCGGCGACCTACACCTGGCGGCGCAGCGGCAACCAGCTCACCTTCGCGCAGGTGGGGCAGGACGCCTGCGCCGGCCGCGCCGTGGTGCTGACCTCGCACCCGCTGATCGCGGCGCCGTAGCCTTTCGCGTCTCCGGAAGCGAGAACGGGTCCCGCGCACCTGCGCGGGACCCGTTCTGCATCTCCATAAACCCGCGATGCCGGTCAGCCGACGACGGGCACCACCGAGCGGGCGGGCGCCGCCTCCACGCGGGTGCGGCCGCAGAGGCGGTCGATCCCGGACATCAGCCAGTCCACCACCTCGCCGGCGGTGTACCCCGCGCGGTCGGAGCCCAGGAAGCGGCGGATGTTCTTCAACTCGTCGCCGCTGGTGATGAGCGGCGGCTCCTCCACGCCCTCGTCGCGCGCCTGCGCCATGCCGATGGTGGAGAACAGCGCGTTGCACAGGCACTTGCGGCCGGCGGTGTCCTCGCGCAGGCCGCCCTTCTTCACGTACGTCTCCACCGGCTCGGCGGCGCAGCGGTAGTCGATGCGGCCGTCGGCGCGCTTGTACGGCTGGCGCAGGTACCCCAGGTCGCACACGCGCTCGCGCGCCTGGTAGACCGGGAGCTGCGACACGGTGCCGCCCATCTGCACCACCTTGAACGGGAAGCCGGTGGGCGACGCGCGCCCGTCGGTCAGCACGTCGATGGCGTCTTCCTGCGCCTGGCGGATCACGTCGCGCTTCAGCTCCGGAGAGATGCCGCTCTCGTCGGTGTAGGCGAAGAGCGTTCCCACCTGCACCCCGGCGGCGCCGGCGTCCAGCGCCTCGGCCAGCTTCTCCGGCGTCCCCGCGCTCCCGGCCAGCCAGAAGGGCAGGCCGTGCTCCTTCATCTTCTCCAGGTCCACCACGTCGCGCTCGCCGTACAGCGGCTCGCCGCGCTCGTTGTACACGCCGGCCACGCGCGGCGGGGCGTTGTGCCCGCCCGCCGTGGGCGCCTCGATCACGAAGCCGTCCACCCGCCCCGTGGCCTTGCGCACCAGCATGGTGGCCAGCGAGTTCGAGGCGATGATGGGGAGGAAGTACGGGCGCTTCACCGTGGCCGGCGCCTCGGCGAAGTGCGCGCGCGGGTCGAAGGTCAGCATCTCGCTGTCGTCCCTGGCGCCGCCCTCCACCTCGAAGCGGATGGCGGCCGGCTCGTGCGCGGCCATGCGGTCCAGCGCGCCCGGGATCTCCTTGGGGATCCCCGCGCCCATCAGCACGTAGTCCACCCGGGCCAGCATCGCCCCGTAGAGCGTGGCCAGGTTGGGCATCTGCACCTTGGTCAGCAGGTTCACGCCCACCACGCCGTCGTGGCCTTCCTTGGCCAGCCACACCTCCACGAACGAGGCCAGCATGGTCAGCTGCTCGCGCACCTTGCTGACCACCTGCCGGTACATGGGGATGGCGGTGTACGGCTCGCCCGCTTCGCGCCCCTCGGGGCGGAAGTACTTGCGGAGCACGTCCTCGACCACTTCGGGGAGCGGGAAGTGGGCCATGGCGCGGCGCACGTGGCCCTCCGCGTCACCATCCTGGAGGCGGCGCACCAGCACGGTGTCGATGCAGGTGCCCGACACCACGCCGAGCTGCCCGCGCAGGGAGACCGCCTTGGCGAGCACCCAGTTGGACACGCCCACGCCCATACCGCCCTGGATGATGAGCGGATGCTCGATCCCGAATGCAGTCATACCCTTGGGGGGAAACAGGTTACCGAAGAGCTGAAGAGCCGGGGACTGTCCAATCTAGCGGCAAAGTGCGCCTGGTGCAAGCACTTAGCGCAGCAGCACCCCTGGAGTGAGCCCGATTCAGCGGCGATGGAGACACCGCAGGAGAGGTGCCACAGGTCTTTCACAACCCCCATCTGCGACACTGCTGGCACCGGAAAGTGGCGCGCCCGCAGCATTTCGCGCCCGCCGCTCCGGCTCCCGCGGCGGCGGGCGACCCCCGTCGGACACTGCCCCGGCGCCCGAGGTTCCGCATCGTCCCGCGCCGTGCCGGCGCATAATGCTGCATTTCGGGGAAGATGAAGAGGAAGATCGGATGATTAAGATTTCATCTCCACCCCTCCGCCCCCCGCGTTCACGCCGCGCGGGCGGGGCCGGGGCCGGCGGCCAGGTCCTCGATGGCGCGGCGGACGTAGATGGGGACCATCGCGCGGCGCCAGTCGGGGTCCACGATCAGGTTCTCGAGCGGGTGGCACTGCTTGAACGCCTGCGCGCCGACTGCGTCCGCCACATCCAGCAGGCGCCTGCCGGAGACGATCTTCTCCAGCCCGGTGACCACGCGCGGCCGCGCCCCCAGCGCGGAAACGACGAGCGACATCGCGCGGGCGGTCTGGTCCGGCGCCACGTCCGCCGCCACGGCGATGGAGAGGAGCGGGAAGTCCACCGACTGGCGCTGCCGCACCTTGCGGTACGCCGTCCGCACGCCAAGGCCGGGAAGGGGAATGCGGATGCGCACCAGCAGCTCGTCCGGCCGCCGCACCGTGTTCCACTCGCCGTTGGCCACGAAGAACTCGTCCACCGTCACCGTCCGCATCCCCGCGGGGGAGGCGAGGTCGACCACCGCGCCGACCGTCATCAGCACCGGCGGCGTGTCCGCGGAGTGCGCGGCGACGCACTTCTTCCCCACCCTGGTCACGTGGCAGACGTCGCCGTCCTTCTTCAGGCAGAAACCCAGCGCCTGCCGCCAGAAGAAGGTCTGGTTGTAGTACGTGCAGCGCGTGTCCAGGCACAGGTTGCCGCCCATCGTTCCGGCGTTGCGGATCTGCGGGCCGGCCACGTGCCCCGCCGCGTCCGCCAGCGCCGGGACGATGCGGCGGACGAGCGGGTGGCGCGCCACCACCGACAGCGTCTCCGCCGCGCCGACGACGAGCTGCGCGGCCTCCGCCGAGCCCTCCGCGACGGGATTGCCGCCCGCGTCCGCCAGCCCGATGCCGTGCATCTCCGCCACGCCCTTCAGCGCGACCAGGTGGCGCGGGGTGAACAGGCGGTGCTTCATGTTCGGCATCAGGTCCGTCCCCCCCGCGATGGGGAGGGCGTCTTCCTGGCCGGTGAGCAGGCCGAGCGCATCGGCCAGCGTGGACGGGCGGTGGTACGTGTATTCGTGAAGCCGGAGCATGGCCTTCTGTCTCTGCTTTGAACGGTCGTTCGAATGCGGGGAAGATAGAACGCCGGTGGCGCGGTGACCAGTTGGCGCGCCGAGCGACGGGGCTCTCATATCATCCCCCCGACCCTATCTCCCGACAGCAGGAGAAGGAGGAGACCTGATCGCGGAGGCCGCGCCGGAGCGTCGCCGCGGCCCCCGCGCCCTCTCCGGCCGGCCGAGGCCGTCCACCTCTCCCGTACCGGTAGAGGTAGCTGGGCGACACCGGCGCCTGATGCTGAGTGTGGCGTGAGCCAGAGTCTGATTGGCGCGCCGATGCTGGAAAGCCACCCTCTCCCGGGACGGGAGAGGGTCGCGCCCTCCGGCGCGGGGTGAGGGCGGCGCGAGGCTCGCGGACGCGCACCTGCGTAAGGGATGTGCGCCCGAACCCTGCCGTTCCATCCTTTCGCCCGGCCGCGCGCGCTGCCATCTTCCCCGCCGCAAATTCCTGGTCCGAACAGATCCGAGGGAATCGAGATGAGCGATACGAGCTTCCGCACCGAGAAGGACTCGCTGGGCGAGATGCAGGTGCCCGCAGACGCGCTGTACGCCGCGCAGACGCAGCGCGCGGTGGAGAACTTTCCCATCAGCGGCATCCGCTTTCCGCGCCGCTTCATCCACGCGATGGGCACCATCAAGAAGGCCGCCGCGCAGGCGAACGCCGAGATGGGCCTGCTCGACGCCGCCGTGGCCGAGGCCATCGTCCGCGCCGCCGACGAGGTGATCGCGGGAACGCTGGACGCGCAGTTCGTACTGGACGTGTACCAGACGGGGAGCGGCACCAGCACCAACATGAACACCAACGAGGTGATCGGGACGCGCGCCACGCAGCTCGCCGGCGGCGACAAGCGGGTGCATCCCAACGACCACGTGAACATGGGGCAGAGCTCCAACGACGTGATCCCCACGGCCATGCACGTCTCCGCGCGCGTGGCCATCCACGAGGACCTGATCCCCGCGCTGGAGCGGCTGCAGGGCGCGCTGAACGCCAAGGCGGCCGAGTTCGACGACGTGGTGAAGAGCGGCCGCACGCACCTGATGGACGCCACCCCGGTGCGCCTGGGCCAGGAGTTCGGGGGATACGCCAGCCAGATCGAGCATGGCATTCGCCGGCTGCGCAACGCGAGCGAGGAGCTGGCCGAGCTGGCGCTGGGCGGCACCGCGGTGGGCACCGGCACCAACGCCGTTCCCGGCTTCCCCGCCAAGACGATCGAGAAGATCAGCGCGCTCACGGGGCTGCAGTTCCGCGAGGCGGAGAACCACTTCGAGGCGCAGGGCGCCAAGGACGCCTGCGTCAGCGCGAGCGGCGCGCTGAACACGCTGGCGGTAAGCCTGCTGAAGATCGCCAACGACATCCGCTGGCTGGCCAGCGGGCCCACCTCGGGGCTGGCCGAGATCACCCTTCCCGCCATCCAGCCGGGAAGCAGCATCATGCCGGGAAAGGTGAACCCGGTGATGAGCGAGGCGATGATGATGGTGTGCGCGCAGGTGATGGGGAACCACGTGGCGGTGACCATCGGCGGGCAGCACGGCAACTTCGAGCTGAACGTGATGATGCCGGTGATGGCGCACAACTTCCTGCAGTCGGTGGAGATCCTGTCGCGCGCCTGCGACGCCTTCCGCGCCAACGCGGTGGAGGGGATCGGCGCCAACCGCGAGCGCTGCCGCGAGCTGCTGGAGAAGAACCCGTCGATCGCCACCGCGCTGAACGCCTACATCGGCTACGACCAGGCGGCCAGCGTGGCCAAGGAGTCGGCCAAGAACTTCGAATCCGTGCGCGACGTGGTGAAGCGCCGCGGCCTGCTGAGCGACGAGCAGCTGGACCACGTGCTGAACGTGCGCGAGATGACGGAGCCCGGGATCCCCGGCGGCGGCGTGGTGGGCGGCGGGGGCGGGTGAGGGCACGGTCGCGGAACGAGCAGGGCCCGCCTGACGGCGGGCCCCGTTGGTCCGCGGGCGCGGGGCTCAGCGCACGAACATCCCCACGCCGTAGCCGCAGTAGTCCGCGTCGCAGCTCGCCATGGTGACGCGAAGCCGGAACCTTCCGGTCCACCGCGGCGTGACGACGACCACCGGGGTGGCGTCGGACTCCAGGTCGGTGCTGATGGAGTTGCCGTTGGCGTAGTAGAGCCCAAAGTCCAGGTCGGAGCAGTTCTCGTCGCACTTGCCGACGAAGCGGTACGAGACTCCGCCCGCGAGCGTGACGTACAGGTCGGTGTCGTCGCCGTCGTAGAGGGTCCCGGTCCACACGTCGGTCTCGGCGTACCCGTCCTGCTGCCACCGCCAGGTATCCCGGTCGATCGCGGTCCGAATGGCCTCCCGCCACTGCGCCGCGGCGGCGGATGCGGAGAGCACCAGCAGCGAGAGGGCAAGGGTCAGCGTGCGGATCATGGCTCACCTCCACGCAAGAAAGCTGCGGCAGGCCGGTTCGGCGGCACCCCGGGCGCCCTGCCCGGAGCGGAATGCGATCAGCGCATCGCGAGCGCCAGCCGGGCACCAGCGGACCGGATGCTTTCCGGCGCGGTCCAAGCGTTTGGAAGTCCGCATCTTGGAGCGGTGCTACGGAACGGATGAGGCCTGGTATGATGGTGCACATGTGCCGCGATTGGGGCGACGGTTCCTCGCACCCTGAAGCGTGGCGGCGAAAGCCACCGCGCGCGACGAGCAGTTGCGTCCCGTGTTGAATGTGCGGGAGATGACGGAGACGGGATTCCCGGCGGCGGCGTGGCGGGCGGCGGGGGCGGGTGAGGGGACGCGGGACGAGGAACGCACGCACGACGAACGACCGAACGCTTTGAACGAGGAGGTGGCTGGACTAAACTTCGAACTCCGGGGTATGGATGCGCGCGATCGGCTTCCATGGCACGAGCGTCGAACGGGCGGAGCGCATCCTGGCCGCGGGGTTCCGGGCCAGCCGCAACGACTACGACTGGCTGGGCGACGGCGTCTACTTCTTCCAGGACGCGCCCGGCCGCGCGCGCGAGTGGGCGGCGGAGCGGTTCGGCAGCGAGGCGGCAGTGGTCGGCGCGGAGATCGACCTCACCGACTGCCTGGACCTGCTGGACCCGCGGTGGCATCGCGTCATCGCGAACGCGCACCGTGACTTGGTCGCGCGCGGAGAACGGCTGCAGCAGCCGCTCCCGCGGCAGACTACGGGCGCGCGACGATTGGACCGGGCCGTCATCAATTATGCGGTGGACCTGATGGCGGACGACGGCCTTGTAATCCGCAGCGTTCGCGGAGCATTCGAGGAAGGCCCGCCGATCTTTCCCGGGTCCGCCCTGCGCACCCGGTCGCACGTGCAGATTGCCGTCCGCGATTCCTCCGCCCTGATGCGGATCTGGCTCGAAGGAGGTGCTGATGCTCGATCCTGAGGATGTGGGCCGCAGGCTGGAGAAGCACTTCGCGGAGGTTTCCGACGAGGAGTTTCTGCGCCGGCTGAAGCGCGCGATGCCCGAAGACGAATGGGAGCAGGTCATGCGGAGCCGCGTGCCTCCGCGCCGGCCCGGCGTCGTCGCACGTGCAAGGCTGATCCTCCGCAAACTGCTTTCGCGCCCCGAGCCCGTCGGGCCCGCTGGATCGGGCTTGGCGGCACGCGCGAAGCCATAGACGTCCGCTCACCGCGCAGGCGGTTCGACTCTCGTATTCTCCCATCCTGCTCCGGACGGCCCGATACGCCGTCCCCACCCGAAGCCCAGTGGCCAACCTGACTACCCTTGCCTGCGGGCACCGCGTGCGCGACCCCGGGCAGACGCACTACTGCTCGTACCTGCGGCTCGACCAGCTGCTGACGCTGCAGCCCTCGCCGGAGCAGGCGCGGCACCCGGACGAGCACCTGTTCGTGGTCACCCACCAGTCGTTCGAACTGTGGTTCACGCAGCTGCGCACCGACCTGCCGCGCGTGATCGCCGCGCTGAAACAGGACGATGCGGGGATGGCGACGTGGCTCATCCAGCGCTGCACCGCGGTGGTGCGCATGTTCGGGCCGATGATGCGGGTGCTGGAGACGATGACGCTGGGCGGATTCTACGCCTTCCGCCATCATCTGGCCCCCGCCAGCGGCGGTGAGAGCGGGCAGTGGCACGAGATCGAGATCCTGTCCGGCGCGCGCGAGCCGGAGCTGCGCCGGTACCTCGAATTGGAGCCGGACCCCGGGGACGCGACGAGCCCCGTCGTCGGGCTGTGGACGCCGCGGCTGGCGGAGCTGTGGGAGCAGCCGTCCGTGGCCTCGGAGGCGAAGGCGCTGTTCGAGCGGCGCGGCGTGTCGCCGGCGGATGCGTACGCGGCGTCGCACGCGGGCGCGGAGCACTGGGAGCTGGTGCTGCTGGCCGAGGCGATGCTGGAGTACGACGAGGAGGTGCGGATCTGGCGCTTCGTCCACGCCCGCACCGCCGAGCGCACCATCGGCCCGGATACAGAGGGGACGGCGGCGACGACCGGGGTGAAGTACCTGGACCGCATGGCCATGCACCGCGCCTCGTTCTTCCCCTTCCTCTGGGCCGCGCGCGGCGAGATGTGGGAGCGGGCGCAGCGCGGCCCGGCACCTCGCGGGGATGGCGCCGGATCCTGATCTCCATCAGAAGGCCTGCTCGCGGCGGGCCTTCGTGTTGCCGGGAGGGGAGATGCGCATCAGAATGCGCGGTGGCCGTCTTCACCGCCCGAATGCCACCGCCATGCGCCGCCGCATCTTCATCTCCATCTTCCCCTTCTTCCTCCTGCCGCTGGGCGGGTGCACGTACCACCTGGCGCAGATCCAGGAGCCGGGGCGGGCGGTGGCGTTCACCACCGCGGGGCCGTGGCGCAGCATGATCTACGCGGCGAAGACGGACAGCGGGACGATCGTCGTGGACCTGGGCTTCGTGGGCGCGGGACACCGGCTGCGGAGCCGGCTGCGCTCGATCGGCGCGGTGCCGGGCGACGTGACCGACGTGTTCCTGACGCACAGCCACCGCGACCACATCGCCGCGTGGAAGACGGTGCGCGGCGCCCGCTTCCACCTGTGGATGCCCGAGGAGCCGCTGCTGGAGGGGGAGAAGCGCCACGCCGACGTTCCGTCGCGGCTGGCCACGTCGGTGTTCGGGCGCACCGGGCCCAGGCCGGGCGAGGTGGACCTGCGGCCGTTCTCGGCGGACACGGCGTTCGTGGTGGGGAGCGACACGGTGCGCGCGTACCCGGTGCCGGGGCACACGCCGGGGAGCGCGGCCTACCTTTTCCGCGGCATCCTGTTCGTGGGCGACGCCGTGGCGCGCAAGCCGCTGCGCGGGTACGGCGGCGCGGACCCGCTGTTCAGCATGGACCCGCGGATGAACCGGCAGACGCTGATCGGGCTGTTCGCGCGCGTGCCGATGGAGCGGGTGCGCTGGGTGTGCAACGCCCACGCGAAGTGCTCCGAGCCCACGGAGCGGTTCATCCGCAAGGTGACGCGGTAGAACGGAACTTGCCCCGATGGCGTGGCCGCGGCCGGTGCGCTCGCGATCGAGCCCGCCCGACGCGGGGAGCGCATCGGCGACTCGGTCTGGAACCGACGGAGGAGAGTGGAGATGGACAGCCCCACGACGCAGGAGCGGAAGGTGACGGTCGCGTGCCCGTTCTGCGGGCGACTGAACCGCGTGGACCTGGCCCGCGCCGCCGACCACCCCAAATGCGGCGAGTGCGGCCGCCCGATCCTGCTGGACCGGCCGCTGGCGCTCAGCGACGCCAGCTTCGAGCGCGTGATCGCCGACGCGCAGGTGCCGGTGCTGGTGGACTTCTACGCCGACTGGTGCGGCCCCTGCAAGATGGTGGCGCCCATCATGGACGAGCTGGCGCGCTCGCGGATGGGCAGCGTGCTGATCGCCAAGCTGGACACCGACCGCAACCAGCAGACGGCGCAGCGCTTCCAGATCGCCTCCATTCCCACGGTGATGGTGTTCCGCGACGGGAAGCCGGTGGCGAAGCAGGTCGGCGCCCTCCCGCGCCCCGGCTACGAGCAGCTGATCGACAAGGCGATGCAGTAGGGGGATCGAACAGCAAAGTCGCACGCAAGACGCAGAGCCGGGGAGAAACGACGGGTTTTTCCGCGGCCCTGCGTCTCTCCGTGAAACGATGTTGAGATCAGGGATCGATCGTGCGATCCGGCAGCGCACGTGCGACCTCGCCCATAGATCCTTCGGCCTGCAACCATTCGTCCAATGGGAACGACAGTGTGGCCGGCCTCAGGATGACGTCTCTCTGTTCGTTTCTAAAGCAGAGGCGATTGCAAGATCCGGTCTGATACCGAATCCGGGAATTCAGTTCGTGCATCCTCGCCGCATCAACCCCGACGTCATCCTGAGGCCGACCACACCGCAGCCAGTGTCTACACAAGAGGTTGCAGGCCGAAGGATCTATCATTTCCGCAGCACGTGATTCGGCGAGGTGCGCTGATTCTTCCGCCGGATTCGGTTTGAGATCACCTCACCAGCGCGGGTCGCGGGCCAGCAGCTCGTCGGCCTCGGCACGGGGGACGGGGCGCGAGAAGAGGAAGCCCTGGCCGAAGTCGCAGGCCAGCGCGCGGAGCGCCTGCAGCTGCTCGCGCGTCTCCACCCCCTCGGCCACCACCGGAACGCCCAAGTTCCGCGCCAGCGCCACGATGGCCTGCACCAGCTGCTGGTTGCGCCGGTCGTGCTCCATCCCGCTCACGAACGCCCGGTCGATCTTCAGCTCGTCGATGGGAAAGCGGTGCAGGTAGCCGAGTGACGAGTAGCCGGTGCCGAAGTCGTCCATGCACAGCACCACCCCCAGCTCGCGCAGCCGCGCCAGCATCGACTGCGCCGGCTCGGCGTGTTCCAGGATCACGCTCTCGGTGATCTCGAAGTGCAGCACCCCGGGGGCGATGCCGCACTCGCCGATGGAGCGCTCCACGTGGTCCACCAGGTCCGGCTGCGAGAACTGCGCGGCCGACAGGTTCACCGCCACGCGCAGCGGCCGGCCGGGGAACGCGTCGCTCCACCGCCTGGCCTGGCTGCACGACTCGTCGATCACCCAGCGCCCCAGCGAGTGGATGAGCCCCATCTCCTCGGCCACCGGGATGAACACGGTGGGCGACACCCAGCCGCGCTCGGGGTGCAGCCAGCGCAGCAGCGCCTCGAATCCGGCGATGCGGCCGCTGTCCAGGCGCACCAGCGGCTGGTAGTTCAGCGAGAACTCGCCGCGCTCCATCGCGCGCCGCAGGTCCGTCTCCAGCTGCAGCCGCTCGATGGCCTCGGCGTGCATGGCGCGGTCGAACACCTCGTAGCGGTTCTTCCCCAGCACCTTGGCGCGGCTCAGCGCGGCGTCGGCGTTGCGCAGCAGCACGTCGGGCTCCTCGGCGCCGGTGGTGCTCACCGCGATCCCCACGCTGGCCGAGGTGAACACCTCGTGGCGCTCCAGCGCGAAGGGCGCCGCCAGGATGTCGAGGATGCGCTCGGCCATGTGCGTGGCCTCGATGGCGCTGGCCACCCCGTCCAGCAGCAGGGTGAACTCGTCGCCCCCGAAGCGGGCCACGGTGTCGCCCGGCCGCAGCACCTCCTCCAGCCGCCGGGCGATGGCCACCAGCATCTGGTCGCCCACCCCGTGGCCCAGCGAGTCGTTCACCACCTTGAAACGGTCCAGGTCCAGGAAGAGCACGGCGAAGGGGTGCTCGCCGCCGCGGCGCACCCGCTCCAGCGCCTGGCTCAGCCGGTCGACGAAGAGCGCGCGGTTGGGCAGCCCGGTCAGCGAATCGTGCAGCGCGCCGTACGCCAGCTGGTCTTCCACCCGCTTGCGCTCGGTGATGTCGTGGATGATCCCCTGGAACCCCACCACCCGCCCCTCGCCCTCGCGCCGCAAAGTGGCCGAGACCAGCGCGTACACCGCCTCGCCGTCGCGGCGGCGCAGCCGCAGCTCGTAGTCGCGCACGTAGCCGGCGCGATGGATCTCGTCGCGGAAGCGCTGGCGGTCGGCGGCGGCGAAGTAGAGGTCGTCCATGCGGAACGCGTCCAGCTCCGCGCGCGCGAGCCCGAACATCTCCAGCATGGCCTGGTTGGCGGAGATCAGCTTTCCCTCCACCGTGCTCATGTAGATGGCGTCGCGGCTCTCCTCGAAGAGCGTGCGGTAGCGCTCCTCGCTCTCGCGCAGCGCCTCTTCCGCGCGGATGCGCTCGGTCACGTTGCGCGCGAACCCCTGCACCCCGCGCACCCGGCCGCCGCGCCGCACCGCCGTCTCCACCAGCTCCAGCGCCACGATCCGCCCGTCGCGGTGGCGCGAGAAGACCAGGTAGGTGTTGGGGGTTCCCGTGCGCAGCGTTTCCCGCGTCCGCTCCTCCACCTCCTCGTCGGTCGCGTGGCCGGTGTGCAGGGCGGTGTACGATTTTCCCACCAGCTCGTCGGGCTCGTATCCCAGCACGTCGCGCACGGAGGGGCTCAGCGACTCGTACACCCCCTGCACGTCGTGCACGTAGAAGAACACCTGCTGCGTTCCCGACAGCATCAGCCGGAAGCGCTCCTCGCTGGCGCGCAGCGCCTCTTCCGCCCGCCGCCGCTCGGTGACGTCGCGGTTCACCCCCAGCGCCCCCATCCGCCGCCCGGCCGCGTCGCGCAGGGGAACCACCAGCGTTTCCGACACGCCGCGCGAGCCGTCCTTGCGGACGAAGCGCACCTCGCCGCGCCAGCGCCCCTCCGTTTCCAGCGCCCCGGTGATGCGGCGGTCCAGCTCCGGCCCCTCGTCGGGGCTCACCCACAGGTCCAGCGCGGTGCGCCCCAGCACTTCGTCGCGGGTGAAGCCGTAGATGCGCTCGGCGGCGGGGTTCCAGTCGGTGATCCGCCCGTCGGGGTCGCTCAGGATCACCGCGTCGTACAGGTTCTCGAAGGTCAGCGCCTGCCGCTGCAGCGCCTCCTCGGCCTCCTTGCGCAGGGTGATGTCGAAGCAGGTGCCCAGCCCCGCCGGCTCGCCGGCGTATTCCACCTTTCCCGCGGTGTAGTCCACCCAGCGCACCGCTCCGTCGCGGCGCACGATCTTGAACTCGTAGCGGGTGGGCACGTCCTCGCCGCGCTGGCGGCCCAGCCCGCGCTGGCGCACCATCTCGCGGTGCTCGGGGTGCACCACCTCCCAGAAGTCGGCCGCCAGCAGCTCCTCGCGGGTGTAGCCGGTGAGCTCCGTGGCCGCGGCGTTCACGTACAGGAAGCGGGAGCCGCGGAAGATGAAGGTGGCCGCCGCCACCGCCTCGGCCACCTCGCGGAACTGGCGGTCGCTCTCGCGCAGCGCGGCCTGCGCCGTCTGGTGCGCCTCCCACCGCTCCTGCAGCTGGGAATACCGCTCCAGCAGCGCGCGCCCGGCCTCGTCCAGCGAGCGGCCCAGGAGCGCGCGCTCCGCGTCGGCGTCGCGGAAGGCGGTGTCCAGGTCGGCCAGGAAATCGCGCAGCTGCGGGGGGATGGGCAAAGCCGCGCCGAAGTGGCGCTCCACCAGCCGGGCGAGGTGGTCGTTCAGCGGAGGGACTGCGGGGGAGGCGGCCATGCGGTCCGCGGGAGGTGGGACGGAACGGCGCGTGAGGTGGCCGCCGGAGGTGCCATGCCCCAGCCGCCGGAACGTAAACCGGCGTTTGGGTTGCGGGAGAAAGATAGTGAGGGCCCCATCCGCGGGGCAAAAGAATCGTGCGGCGCGGAGCGGTTTCCACGCGCGGCGGGCGAATGAATTCGCGGCAACAACAGCACAAAGTCCCTGCGGGACTGCTGTCCGGCATCGCACCGCTCCGCTGCATCTCCGCGATACAGGGAGAAACACAGCGGGCCGGAGGGGGCGTGAGGCGGAAGGCCGTACTTCCGCACTCACGCACTCACGCACTCACGCACTTCCCTCGTGGTACTGCGGCGCGTCGGGCTGCTGTCCGTGCGGGTCGCTGGCCCGGAGCGGGCGCAGCGCGGCCGATGCTTTCGCCAGGCGGCTGCCCAGGTTGCGCGCGGTCGTCAGCTCCGTCTCCACCGGCTGGCGCGAGCCGTCGCCGCCGGCCAGCGTGCCGGGGCCGTACGGGCTGCCGCCCACGCCATCCGTCACCATGATCTCGGGATTCTGGCCGTACGGCGTGCCCACGAAGATCATCCCCAGGTGCAGCAGGGGGATCAGGCTGGTGATGATCGTCGTCTCCTGCCCGCCGTGGATGGTGGCGGTGCTGGTGAAGATCCCGGTCGCCTTGTCCTCCAGCTCGCCCTTCTGCCACATCCCCCCGAGCTGATCCAGGAACTGCTTCACCTGCGCGGGCATGTTCCCGAAGCGCGTGGGAATTCCCCAGGCGATGCCGTCGGCCCAGCGCAGGTCGTCCTGCGTGGCCTCGGGGATGTCGGCCATCGCCTCCTGCGCCTTCACGTACCACTCCTGCGCGCTCATCGCCCGGCGCGCCTCCTCCAGCTCGGGGATGCGCCGCAGCCGGACCTCCACGTCCCGCACGCCCTGCGCGCCCTCGGCCACCGCCAGCGCCATGCGATGGACGTGGCCGTAGCTGCTGTAGAACGCCACCAGCACCTTCGTCGGCATCTTCCGCCCCCTCCCATTTCGGTTGCTCTCGACCCGTCCGCGGCGCTCGCTCCGCGGCACGGAATCTCAGTCGTGAGAAACGCATGCGGCGAACCGGGCGCGTAACACGCTCACCGTTTCACGCGGGAGATGTGGATATGGAAGATTCCAGGCGGTGGATGGCGTCGCGCACCGCGGGCGGGAGGGCGGCCTTGCGCGCGTTGGCGTAGTCGTAGGCCATGAGGATGCAGCCACCCTCGGCCGCGACCTGGCCGTGCGCGCGGCTGACCAGGCGGTACTCCTGTGTGAAGCGGTCGTCGCCCACCTCCGTCGTCCGCGCGCCGGCGAGCACGGTGTCCGGCCACTCGACCGGGCGGCGGAAGCGCGCCTGGGTGGAGTGGAGGATGGGGCCCACGCCGCCGTGCTCCGTTTCCTGCCGGAAGCCGATGCGCTCCAGGTACTCGATGCGCGCGCTCTCGAACCAGCGGAAGTAGATGATGTTGTTCACGTGCCGGAACCAGTCCATGTCGCCCCAGAACACCGGCAGCTCCACGACGACGGGATACTCGGCCAGCAGCGAAGAGGGATTGGGCATCGGGTGCGGGGATCAGGGTTCGGGGTGTGAGCCGGCTTGGGAAGGCGAATGAATTCGCGGCAACAACTGCACAAAGTCCCTTCGGGACTGCTGTCATGCCCGGGTGCTCGTTACATGCGCCGATGTGGCCGCTGTTGAAGTCCGCCAAGGCGGACTGCGTGCAGTTGTAGCCGCCACTTCAGTGGCATTTTCGCGATGATGCTATCCAGCCTCTACAGCATCATTACTCGCCGCGCCGAGCCCCGCCGCGCGGCCCGTCGCCCAGGCCCAGCAGAAGTTGTAGCCGCCGATGGGGCCGAAGCAGTCCAGGATCTCGCCGCAGAGGAACAGGCCGGGGACCACGCGGCTCTCCTGCGTGCGCGGGTCCACCTCACCCAGCGGCACGCCGCCGCCCGTGACCTCGGCCTTTTTGTATCCCTCGTCGCCCGTCCACGGCAGGCGGTAGCGGGTGAGGCGCTCGACCAGGCGCGCGCGCTCGTCGCGGCGCAGCTGGGGGAGGGTGCGCGCCTCGTCGATCTCCGCCTCCGCCAGCAGCGTGTCGGCCAGGCGCGTGGGGAGATGGCGGCGCAGGAGGCCGAGGACGGTGCCGCCGGAGCGCTCCAGCAGCAGGCGCTCCCACGCGGCGGCGTCCATCTCCGTCCACCGCGCGTAGATGGGCTGCTCCGCCGGCTTCCGCGCGCGCACGGCGGCGTGCGAGACGTCGAGGACCGACGGGCCGCTGTAGCCGCGATGGGTGAAGAGGAAGCCGCCCTCGGCGGAGAGCGCGCCACGCTCCAGCGGCGCCTCCAGATGCGCGGTCAGCGACACGCCGGCCAGGTGCGCGTGCACCGCCGGCTCCGTGGTCAGCGGCGTCAGCGCGGCGTAGGTGTCGTGCAGCGTGTGCCCCAGCTGGCGGACGATGCGCAGCCCCGTGCCGTCGCTCCCCGTCTGCGGCACGGACAGGCCGCCGGTGGCGATGACGACCTTCGCCGCCTCCACCGTCTCCCCGCCGTCCAGGCGGACGCGCCACGGGCCACCGTCCACCGGCGGGTCGATGCCGACGACGTGCGCGCCGAAGCGCAGCCGCGCACCGCGCCGACGAGCGAGATCGAGCAGCCCGTCGCGGACGTCGCGCGCCCGGTTCGATTCGGGGAAGAGCTTGCCGCTCTCGTGCTCCAGCGCCAGCCGGATCCCCACCTCTTCCTCGAAGAAGCGGCGCTGGTCCGCCAGGGGCCAGGAGAGAAGGATCTTCTTGAGGGAGTTGCGGGACGATGCGGAGAAGTACTGCGACGGGCTCATCTCCGACGGCAGCACGTTGCACCGCCCGCCGCCGCTGATCAGGATCTTCCGCCCGCCGTCCTTCGTGCGCTCCAGGAGCAGCACCGGCGCGCCCGCTCCGGCCGCGAAGATGGCGGCCATCGTCCCGGCCGCGCCCGCGCCGATCACTACGATGGGGAGGGAAGATGACGGCAAAGAAGTCCTGAGTGCTTAAGTCCTGAGTGGCCATCATCGTAGTACTTCCGCCCCGCTGAGCGCCCTCGGGTGCACGGTTCCGGTCCGGGGGGATGGAGATGGATCGCGTAACCACGCAACAACGCGGCCCTGGTGAATCAAGTCCACAACTTCGTTGCACCGACTGAACGATGATGCCGCGAGTTCACTCGCATCTTGGACCCTTGCCTCCGCCTCGCGCTCCAATTGACCGCACTCCCGCACTCCCGCACTCCCGCACTCCCGCACTCCCGCACTCCCGCACTCCCGTTCAGTGATCCACCCCCCGCGCGCGGTCCACCACGCCGCCGAGCCACACGATTGCGCCCAACATGGCCACCATCCGTGCGGTCAGGAACACCACCTGCCCCGTGTTCAGCTTGCCGCGCATGGCATCGGCGAAGCGGGTGCGCATCAGCGCGCAGTCCACCGTGGTGTCGGCGACGGGGAAGGTGCGCGCGTCCACCGCGGCGGTGTCGGCGGCGGTGCGGGCGCGGTGGAAGTCGCGGCGGCACCGGAGCATCGCACGGCTCATCTCCACCCGTGGCGCGTGCGCGACTCGCCAGGGGCCACGGTGCCGTCCGCCCGCACGTGGAAGCCGCCGGAATCGATGCAGCTCGTCGCCATCAGCAGCGGCGCGCCCGCGATCACGGCCAGGCTCCGGCGCATCGTCGGCTCCGGTCGGGGGGCGGGGGATGGAGGTGGAGATCGGGAAGCCACGCAACAAACTCCGCATCCCCCGCCTCGTCGACAAGTTTCCCCACAGAGCGGGTGGAGATGCGGATCACCCGCGCGGAAGCGGCCTCCGCTGCGGTGCCGTTGCGCACGCCGCATGCATCGGGTTTGTACGATGCGACGAATCGACCGTCCGCACCCTGCCGCCGCACCGTCGGGCCCCGTGCCCCGGAGCCGCCGCTGATGCCCGCCGTCCTGGAGCAGCTGCTCGGCGCCGTGGTGATGGCGGTCGTGCTGGCCGACGTGTTCCTGAGCGTGCTCTACGCCCGGATGGGAAGCTCCATCCTGGGGCGGTGGGTGGCGTTCGCCACGTGGAAGGGCTTCCGCCTCCTCCGCCGGGTGCTCGGCCGGCGCGCGGTGGGGCTGCTCTCCTTCATCGGCCCCGTCATCATCGTCCTGCTGATCGGCACGTGGGCCTTCGGGCTGGGGCTGGGCGCCGCGCTGGCCATCCACCCCGCGCTGGGCACCGGCGTGGTGACCATGGCCGGGCCCACGCCGACCGGCTTCGCCACCGCGCTGCTGGCGGGGGTGGGAAGCATCTCGGTGGTCAGCGAGGGCGGCTTCGCGCCGCACACCACCGGGTATCGCCTCTTCTTCGCCTTCGGGGGGGTGGTGGGCACCTCGGTGGTGTCGCTCACGCTCGCCTACCTGATGCAGGTGTACACCGCGCTCCGCTCGCGCAACGTGCTGGGGCTGAAGATCCACCTCCTCTCCGGGCAGACGGCGGACGCGGCCGAGCTGCTGGCGGGGCTGGGCTCCGGGGGCGACTTCTCCAGCGGCTACACCGTGCTGAACGAGATGGCCGTGGAGGTGAGCGCCACCAAGGAGGGTCACCACTTCTACCCCGTGCTCTTCTACTTCCGCTTCACCGAGCCGCTCTACGCCATCTCCCGGATCACCCTGATGTCGCTGGACTCGGTGTCGCTGATCAAGAGCGCGCTGCACGACGAGGAATACGGGCGGCTGAAGGAGTCCGGCCCGGTGGAGCAGCTCTGGCGCGGCGCCATCATCCTGGCCGGGTCGCTCGAGGACACCTTCCTGCGCGGCGGATCGCCGGACGGCGCGGCGAGCCCGGACGCGGCCACGCGCGAGCGGTGGGAGCGCCGCTACGCCGCCGCCGTGCGCCGCCTGCGCCAGGCGGGGATCCGCACGATGGAGGACGAGCGCGACGGCGCCGGGCGATACGTCGCCCTCCGCGCCTGCTGGGACCGCCACGTCACCCTCCTGGCCCCGGCGATGATGTTCGAGCTGCAGGACATCGACCCGGCCGGGGCCGATCCCGAAGCGTCGGACCGCCGCCCGCCCTTCCGCGGCCGCCGCTCCGCCCCGGCGTAGATCGAGCGGAGATGCCGGGGCAGGGAGTCCGCGAAGGCGGCGCGAAGGCGGACTTCGGGCCGTTGTTGCCGCGATGCCGCGATTTCAATTGCCCTTCCCCGGTGGCCAGCCGGAGAGGCGCGAGGACGAGGCACGCGTCCGGAGCCACCCGCCGTCCGCCATCCGTCACCCACGCAGAGAGCCCGAATCCCCGGGCCGATCCCCGTATCCCCATGCCCATCAACATCTTCCCCTGTCCCCTGTCCCCTGTCCCCTCTCCCCTAGTAGTTTCCCCCGCATGAAGGACAAGATCGTCATCCGCGGGGCGCGGCAGCACAACCTGAAGAACCTGGACCTGGACCTGCCGCGAAGGTCGGTGATCGTGGTCACGGGGCCCAGCGGCTCGGGAAAGAGCTCGCTGGCGTTCGACACCGTGTACGCCGAGGGGCAGCGGCGGTACGTCGAGAGCCTGTCCACCTACGCCAAGCAGTTCCTCGACCGCATGGAGAAGCCCGACGTGGACCGCGTCGACGGCATCTCCCCGGCCGTGGCCATCGAGCAGCGCAACCCGACGAAAACGAGCAGGTCGACCGTCGGCACGGCGACCGAGGTGTACGACTACCTGCGCCTGCTCTGGGCACGCGTGGGCCGCACCTTCTGCCCCGGCGACGGCCACGGCCCCTGCGGCCGCGAGATCCGCCCCGACACCGTGCAGTCCGCCACCGACGCCGTGCTCCGCCTGCCGGAGGGCGCGCGGATCATGGTGTGCTTCCCGCTCCCCCGCTCGGCGCGGCTCACGCACGCGCTGGTGGTGGAGAACCTGCGCGCGCTCGGCTTCCTGCGCGTGCTGGCCGACGGGCGCGAGCTGCACCTGGACGACGTTCCCGCCGAGGGCGGCAGCATCGACCTCACCGCCGTCTCCGAGCTCCTGGTGGTGGTCGACCGCCTGCGCGTCGATCCCGAGGACCTGGGCCGTCTGGCCGACTCGGTGCAGCAGGCGTTCGCCGAGGGCGAGGGCGAGGCCGTCGTCGTTCCCGCCGACGGCCCGCCGCTGCGCTTCACCGAGCGCTTCCGCTGCCCCGACCACCCGGCCATCGAGTTCGCGACGCCGTCTCCCCAGCTCTTCTCGTTCAACAACCCGTACGGCAGCTGCCCGCAGTGCACGGGGTTCGGCGCGGTCCTGCAGTTCGACGAATCGCTGATCGTCTGCAACCCCAACCGCTCGCTGGCCGAGGGCGCCGTGGACCCGTGGCGGATGCCGCGCTACGAATCGCGCCGCACCAAGCTCTACGCGCTGGCGAAGAAGGAGGGCGTCTCGGTCGACACGCCGTGGAGCCAGCTGCCGGCGGACTTCAGGGAGAAGGTGCTGAACGGCGCGCGGGGGTTCCAGGGCGTCTACTCGTTCTTCGACGACCTGGACGAGAAGCGGTACAAGCAGTACATCCGCGTCTTCATCCGCCAGTACCAGACGGCGCAGACCTGCCCCGCGTGCAACGGCGCCAAGCTGCGCCCCGAGGCACTCTGGGTGCGCGTCGGCGGCCGCGACATCGGCGAGGTGAGCCAGCTTCCGCTCACGCGGCTGCGTACCTGGCTGGCCGCGCTGCGGCTGACGGGCGAGGCGCCGGGGGAGACGTGCGAGACGAGCCCGCTGACCGGGCAGGAGCGCGCCATCGCCGACACCATCCTGAAGGAGCTGGACGCGCGCGTCGGCTTTCTGGACGACGTGGGGCTGGGCTACCTGACGCTCGACCGGCAGACGCGCACCCTTTCCGGCGGCGAGGCGCAGCGCATCACCCTGGCCAACTCGCTCGGCTCGCGGCTGGTTGACACGCTGTACGTGCTGGACGAGCCCACCATCGGCCTGCACCCCGCGGACAATGACCGGCTCCTGCGCCTGCTCGTCCGCCTGCGCGAGCACGGCAACACCGTGCTGGTGGTGGAGCACGACCCCGACGCCATGCGGCTGGCCGACTGGCTGGTGGAGCTGGGCCCGGGGAGCGGCGAGCGCGGCGGCGAGCTGGTGTTCAACGGAACGCTGGAGGAGATGCTCCGTGCGGACACGCTCACCGGGCGCTACCTGTCGGGGCGCGAGTCGATCCCCGTTCCCACGCGCCGCCGCCACGTGACGGGGGCGAAGATCCGGCTGGAGGGCGCGCGCGAGCACAACCTGCAGGGCGACCGGGTGGAGATCCCCGTGGGCGCGCTGACGGTGGTGACCGGCGTCAGCGGCTCGGGGAAGAGCACGCTCGTGCACGACGTGCTGTACCGCGCGCTGGAGCGCGAGCTCTCCGGCGGCGAGACCAGCGCCAAGCGCCACCTGGGCGAGGCGGTGGGCGCGTTCGACCGCATCTCCGGCTCGGGGCTGGTGAAGGAGGTGGTGCTGGTCGACCAGAGCCCCATCGGGCGCACGCCACGCTCCAACCCGGTGACGTACATCAAGGCGTGGGACGAGGTGCGGCGGATCTACTCGTCGCTCCCCGAGGCGCGGAAGCGGGGGTTCGGGCCGGGGCACTTCTCGTTCAACGTGGCCGGCGGGCGCTGCGAGGCCTGCAAGGGCGAGGGGCAGGTGCAGGTGGAGATGGTGTTCATGGCCGACGTGTTCGTGCCGTGCGAGGTGTGCCAGGGCGCCCGCTTCAAGCCCGAGGTGCTGGAGGTGCGCTACCGCAAGGCCAGCGTGAAGGACGTGCTGGAGATGACGGTGGACGAGGCGATCCGCTTCTTCCTGCAGGAGGACCGCCTGGGCCAGACGCTCTGGCACCTGCAGCAGGTGGGATTGGGATACCTGCGCCTGGGCCAGCCCGCGCCCACCCTGAGCGGCGGCGAGGCGCAGCGCATCAAGATCGCGCGCGAGCTGGCGCAGGGCGCGCGGCGCGGCGGCAAGAAGCTGTATATCCTCGACGAGCCGACCACCGGGCTGCACCTGGACGACATCAAGAAGCTGCTGCGCGTGCTGAGCGACCTGGTGGACGCGGGCCACACGGTGCTCCTCATCGAGCACAACCTGGACGTGATCAAGACCGCCGACTGGCTCGTGGACCTGGGCCCCGGCGCCGGCCCGGACGGCGGCCACGTGGTCGCCATGGGCCCCCCCGAGGAGGTCGCCCGCGTCCCCCACAGCCTCACCGGCCAGTACCTCGCGAAGATCTTCGGCGAGGCGCCGAGGCTGGCGGCGGCGGGGTAATGCGGACGCCGCCGAAACTCACCAAAAGCGCGGAACCCCACTGACGTCATCCTGAGTCGGACACCGCGCTGCGCGCGACCACAGAGGATGAAAGGAGATTGGTCGTGAGCACCGGGGCCGCGGAGTGAGCGGATCAGCCTCGCGCAGTTTGCGAGGCTTCCCGTAGTTGTTGCTGCGACTTCAGTCGCCGGTGACCGGCTGCGCCCGGAACTTTCTATTCAGGCCGGCCACGCTGTAATCTGCCCTTCGCAGGCGTTTGCAGGCCGAAGGATCTGTGGCCTCCTCAGCACGCGAGCCGCGGATTCACGCCGATCTCCGCACAAAGCCCCTCTCCCGCGGATCGGGAGAGGGGCTTCGTGATCGCTCAGCCGGTGTTCAGCCGTGTTTGCGGCGTGCCTCCAGCCATCGATCCAGCGAGCGTTGGCTTTCTCCGGACCGCTTCCCCGCGATCAGGTTCTCGACGCTGATGTCCTCGTCCAGGTCCGGCCAGTGAATGCCTTCCCCCTGACCGATGAACCGCCAGTGGTTCCGCTCCTCTGCGGTCCCATTCGCCAGGCGCGGGTACCAGGACAGCGGCACGGAGACGCTGCGGCCGTCCGCAAGCTCCACCACGAGAGCGTCGTCCGAAACGGTCACCCGCGTGGCTGCGGGGACGCGAAGTTCAGCCAAAGTAGTCATGCCATGCTTCGAGTAGTTGGTCGCGGTGCACCGTCACGAGGCCTGCAATCCGGTTCAACTCTATCGCGCTGAAGCCGCCGCCATTCTGGATCCGGACCGGATCGAGCCAGAACTTCGCCCGGTGATCCTCTCGTTCCACGTGGACGTGCGGAGGTTCGTCGCGATCGCCTGCGTAGAAGAAAAACCGGTATGGCCCGCTACGCAATACGGTTGGCATCCCCCTCCTGTTCCGCGGGTGTTTTGTGCGATTTGTTAAAAAGGCCTAAAGGATACACGCACGATATCATCTGATCAAGGTGAACATGGATGGCCGGGCCTTGCGTGGACCGCACCTAGCCGATTGCTTGCGCTGCTGGGGATCCACAGCATGAACCCGACGTCTACAACCTTGAACGTGATCTCTGGACAGCCGTCCCTCGACTCCCCCCTTGTGCGGTTCGATTCGCTGGACCCGGTGCGGGGGGCGAGGTCGTTCCGCTTCGAGGGGCTGCGGCGCGTGGTGCGCGCGGATGCGGTGGGCGACGTGCTCCCCGCGCTCGGCGAGGTGGAGCGCGCGGTGGCGGAGGGGCTGCACGCGGCCGGGTTCGTGGCGTACGAGGCGGCACCCGCGTTCGACGCGGCGCTGGCGGCGCACGCGCCCGATCCGCGGCTGCCGCTGCTCTGGTTCGGGATCTTCGGCGAGCGCGTCGAGACGGAGCCGGTCGGGGCGCCGGAGGACGGCGCCGCGGCGGAGGTCGGCGAGCTGCGCGCGGACGACGGCGAGGCGGAGCACTCGGCGCGGGTGGCGCGCATCCGCGAGCTGATCGCGGCGGGCGAGACGTACCAGGTGAACCTCACCTTTCCGCTGCGGGCGCCGTTCCGCGGCTCCGCATCGGCGCTGTACCGCCGGCTCTGCCACGCGCAGCGGGCGGCGTACTGCGCGCTGTTCGATTTCGGCGGGCGCGCGATCGTCTCCGCATCTCCCGAGCTCTTCTTCCGCTGGGCGGACGGGGAGATGGAGCTGCGGCCGATGAAGGGAACGCGGCCGCGCGGCCGGACGGCGGACGAGGACGCGGCGCTCGCGGCGGAGCTGGCCGCGTCGCCCAAGGACCGCGCCGAGAACCTGATGATCGTGGACCTGCTGCGGAACGACGCGGGGCGCATCGCGGAGTTCGGCGGGGTGCGCGTGGAGCGGATGTTCGAGGTCGAGCGCTACCCCACCGTGCACCAGATGACCTCCACCATCCGCGCGCGGACGCGGGCGGGGACCACGCTGACGGATGTCTTCCGCGCGCTTTTCCCCTGCGGCTCCATCACCGGCGCGCCCAAGGTGCGGACGTCGCAGGTCATCTCGGAGCTGGAGGGCGCGCCGCGCGGCGTGTACACCGGCGCCATCGGCTTCGCGTCGCCGGGCGAGGCGGTGTTCAGCGTGGCCATCCGCACGCTGCTGGTGGACCGCGCGGCGGAGACGGCGGAGCTGGGCGTGGGCAGCGGGATCACGTGGGATTCGGACGCCGCGGAGGAGTACCGCGAGTGCCTGTCCAAGGCCGCGTTCGTCGGCCGCGAGCCCGATCCGGCGCTGATCGAGACCTTTGGCTGGGCGCCGGGGGAGGGATTCGTCCGCGTGGACGGACACGTCGCGCGGCTCGCGAGATCCGCGGAGCACTTCGGCTACCCGTTCGACGACGGCGAGCTCGCGCGGCGGCTGGATGCGCTCGCGGCGTCGCTCCCGCCGGAGCCGCGGACGATCCGCGTCACGCTGCATCCCACCGGGCACATCGGCGTCGCTGACGAGGCGATGCGGCGGTGGGCGGAGCCGGTGCGGCTGGCGCTCGCGCGTCGCCATCTCCCGAGCGACCATCCGCTCTGGCGGCACAAGACGGCGCGGCGGGAGATCTATCTCCAGCACGATCCCGTCTCCATCCCCCACGACGACGTGCTGGGGGTGAACGAGCGTGGCGAGCTGGCCGAGACGCGCATCGCCAACGTGGTGCTGGAGATCGGCGGCGCGCTGTGGACGCCGCACGCCGGCGCCGGCCTCCTCCCCGGCGTGCTCCGCGCCGGGCTCCTGCGCGACGGAACGATCCGCGAGCGCGTCCTCCGCATCGCCGACCTGCAGCGCGCGACCGCCGTGTGGGTCATCAACTCGCTGCGCGGCTGGGGCCGGGCGGAGATCGTGTCACCCAGCGAAGTGCCGGCGTGGGAAGGCGAAACGGGAACCGCGGCATCGCAGGCCATCTAACCGTGGGGAGCATCGATCCAGAATCCGCGATCCGGGGGATGAGCCATGCTGGACGTCGTCATCGATCTGCACGGACCCGAGCCGGTGAAGTCGTGGGAGATGGTGAAGAACGCCGGGATCATGGCGGTCATCCACAAGGCCACCGAGGGGATGGACTTCACCGACAAGAAGTTCGCGCAGCGGCGGGTGGAGGCGCAGAAGGCGGGGCTGCTGTGGGGATCGTACCACTTCGGCACCGCGTCGGACCCCGGGAAGCAGGCGCGGAACTTCCTTGAGGTGGTCGATCCCGGGCCGAAGGACCTGATCGTTCTCGACCTCGAGGAGAACTTCAAGAATCCGCCGAACAGCATGTCGGTGCACAAGGCCGAGGTGTTCGTCACCTTCGTGCACGACAGGCTCGGCCGCTGGCCCGTTCTCTACGCGGGCGCCGACCTGCGGTCGCTGCTGAACGGCAAGCCCAACGAGATCCTGCGCAACTGCGAGCTGTGGCTGGCCGACTGGCGCGACGAGCCGCACCTGCTCCCGGGCTGGGACCGGTTCGCGCTCTGGCAGTATTCCGGCGGAACGAGCAAGACTACCGGGTCGCACACGAAGGTTCCCCACCCGGTGCCCGGCCTGGTGGAGCCGCCCGACCGCAGCAAGTTCAACGGCGACGAGCAGGAGATGCGGAAGTTCTTCGGCGCCGGCTGATCGTCGAAAGGCGGGGATGACGAAGGGCCGCGCGGGAGACTCGCCGCGCGGCCCTTCGTCCGGTCATGTCTCCCGCTCGCACCCGACCGACGTGTCGGAAAATTCCGACATGCCGCCTCGATTCAGCAGCAGCAGAGCGTGCCTTCGCGCAGCGCCTCGCGGCCCTCGCGGAACAGCAGCAGCGCGATGATGATCGCCACCGCGGGGTCCGCCTGCCAGAGCCCGAGCCAGCGGTTCAGCACCAGCCCCAGCAGCACCCCCGCCGACATCCCCATGCACGCCAGCGTCTGCTTCGAATCGGCCGCCAGGCTGCGGCTGCCGAGCGTCCGCGCGGTGCGGCGCTTGGCCACGTAAAGCAGCGGCATCACCACCAGGGACACGAGGGTGATGGCGATGCCGAGCGTGGAGCCCTCCGGCCGCTCGCCCGCCCACAGCTTGCGCGCGGAGTCCAGCAGCACGAACGCGCCCAGGACGAAGAAGGTGTAGCCGACCAGGCGCACGGCGCGGTGCTCGGCGCGCTCGGCGTCGGCGTGCGGGCGATCGGTGCGGAAGCGCCAGACCATGATCCCGCCGGAAAGCGACTCCACCACGCTGTCCAGCCCGAAGCCGACCAGCGCCGCGCTTCCCGCCGCCCCGCCCGCCAGCAGCGACGCCACGCCCTCCAGCACGTTGTAGCCGACGGTGAAGTACGACAGCCGCAGCGCTCTCCGGTTCGATTCGATGTTCATCCGTCCTCTGGCTCGCGGGGGATTTCTCCCCCAGAATGTAACTCGCGCCGCGCGTTCGGCACGGGTCTTTCGCCCGCAAGCGAACGCGCCCGGCCACCCGCGGGGCGGCCGGGGCGCGTCCCCGGGCGCGAGGCGTCAGATGCGGATGTGCCGTCCGCCGCCCCTGCAATGGCCCCGGCCCCGGCTCGAATGCCGGCTCCGGCCGGAATACCGGCCGCGGTCCGGGTACCGATCGCGATACTCGTACCCGTCGCGGTAGCGCGCGCGGGCGGCCAGCAGCAGCAGGTCTACGACGCTCACGCCCCGGCGGACGCGGTAGCCGTCGCGGTACGCGTACACTTCGCGCTGGCGGTAGCCGTCGCGGTATCCCTGGCGGCCGAGGTCGATGCGGACGCGCCGGACCGGCTCCCGGGACCGCGTGGGGATGAAGATGCGGTCGCGGTAGCCGCGGCCGTCGCGGGAGACGTACACCCGCGCGGGTTCGCGGTGGCGCTGCGCCACGGCCGCGCGCGGCGACGCGGCGCAGAGCAGGGGGACGGCGGAGAGCAGGGCGAGGAGAAGCTTGGGGCGCATGGGAGGATCCTCCTGCTGGCGTTACGGGCCGGCACCGACCAGGGATGGTTTGCCGATGGGGTGGCCGCAACGATTTCGATCCCGCGAACGGCGGATGGGTTGGCTCCCGGCGGCGGCGAGGCGGCGCGCGGTTCTCGCCGTCGCCTTCGCAGCTGCGTTCGCTTCCGCGTGCTCGCCCGGGTACGTGCTGCGCGGCGCGTGGGAAGAGGCGAAGATCCTGGGCCGGCGGCGCCCCATCGCCGGCGTGATCGCGGACCCGCGCCAGCCGGCCGAGACGCGGCGCAAGCTGCAGCTGGTGCTGGACGTGCGCGCCTTCGCCCGCGACTCGCTGGGCGAGCGGACGGGGGAGAGCTACACCCTGTTCGCGGAGAAGAAGTCCGACACGCTGGCCACCGTGCTCTCGGCGGCGTACAAGGACCGGTTCGCCGCGAAGACGTGGTGGTTCCCCATCGTGGGGAGCGTGCCGTACAAGGGCTACTTCAAGGAGGACGACGCGCGGCGCGAGGCGGCGGCGCTGGAGGCGCAGGGGTTCGACACCTACATGCGGCCCACGTCGGCGTTCAGCACGCTGGGGTGGTTCAACGACCCCGTGCTCAGCACGCTGCTGCGCTACGACGACGTGGACCTGGGGAACACGGTGATCCACGAGCTCTTCCACAACACCTTCTTCGCGCCGGGGAAGATCGCGTTCAACGAGAGCATGGCCAACTTCGCCGGCGGCCGCGGCGCCATCCACTACTTCTGCGGCCGCGACGGGCCCGACGCCGCCACCTGCCGCCGCGCCCGCGACGAGTGGGACGACGACCTGGTCTTCGGCTTCTTCATGAGCGAGCTGATCCACGACCTGGAGTCGCTGTACGCGCGCGCCGACATCACCCGCGAGCAGAAGCTGCAGCTGCGCGAGGAGGTATTCGCGCGCGCGCAGCGCCGCTTCGCCGACGAGGTGCGGCCGCGGCTGAAGGTGAACACCTTCGGCAGCTTCACCCGCGAGCCGCTGAACAACGCCACGCTCATCTCGGGGCGCATCTACTACGACCGGCTGGACCTGTTCGAGCGCGTGTACGAGAGCCGCGGCGGCGACCTGCGCCGCACGCTGGCCGACATCATCGCCGCCGCGCGCGCCAACCGCGCGGACCCGTACGCCGGCGTGGAGTCGCTGGTGCGGTGACTGCCAGCGGTGCGCCGCCGTGACGCGGAGATGTTGATGGCGATCGCGCTGAGACAATCGCGAAAACCCGACGTCATCCTGAGTCGGACACCGCGCTGCGCGCGACCACGGAGGATGAAAGGAGATTGGTCGTGAGCGCTGATGCCACAGAATGAGCGGATCAGCCTCGCGCAGTTTGCGAGGCTTCCCGTAGTTGTTGCTGCCGACTTCAGTCGCCGGTGGGGGGGCCAGGCCGCGAACTTTCTATTCAGGCCGGCCACGCCGAAGCCGCGTCCGTACGAATGCCTGCAGGCCGAAGGATCTATAACCCGAGAGCACGTCCGCCGGAAATTCTCACGAATGTTGCCCTCGCGTTTTCTTCTCCGCGCGGATTCGGGAGATGGCGAGCGGAGTTGAAAGCCGGCAAGCTCCTCCGCGCGGAATCAGGCGGACGTGCGAGGCCGGTTATAGATCCTCGGCCTGCAATCTCTTGTGTGGACTTCGGTTGCGGTGTGGCCGGCCTCAGGATGACGTCTTCTCTGATTTCCGTGATGACGATGAGATCCAAAAACAGAAGCGCCCCGGCTCGCGTGGAGCCGGGGCGCCTGGTGCATCGTCTGCGCGATGCTCAGTCCGCGGTGTGCGCGGCGGGGAGGCGGATGCCGGTGAGCTTCCAGTGGAAGAGGCCGTCGCGGTGCATCACCAGCGCCATCTTCTCCGTCCCGTCCGTCTTGTCCTTGAAGTGCACGACGAACTGGTCCATCCCCTCGTAGCCGCGCTCCACCTTCACGTTCTTCACGCGCACGCCGCCGTCCTGCTGGCCGTCGCGGTGCTGGCCCGGGCGCTCGCCCTCGGTCAGCGCGGCGATGCCGCTGGGGGTGACGAACGCGTCCACCAGCGGTCCGGCCACGGCGCCCGCCAGCAGCCCGCCCAGCACCGCCAGCGGGTTGCGGTCGTGCCCCACCGAGTTCTCGACCGCCGAGCGGACGTTGGTCTTCACGCTCTCGCGCAGGGCGGGGAAGTCGACCAGCTCGTTCAGCGCCTCGGTGTCGCCGGCCTTCGCGGCCTTCTGCAGGCGGTTCATCGCCAGGTACGGGGTGAAGTACATCCACACCGCGGCGAACAGCACCGCCAGGATCAGCAGCGACGAAAATGCGCTTCTCTTCTTGGCCATGGGAATCGGATCTAGGAGATGGGGCGCCGGTCGAACGCCAGCGCGAGTGTGTGACGCGGAAATATAACCCGTTGCGGCGCAACGAGGAACGGGGCTACGGGACGTGGGGATGAGCTTGGGCTGCGCGTCCGCGGCAACGCGCCCTCTCCGGCCGGCCGAGGCCGTCCACCTCTCCCGTACCGGGAGAGGTAGCTGGGCCAGCACTCGCGCGGATTACAGCGTTTGGTGTGAGCGGATGTCGAGATGTGGCGCCGATGCCATCCCGCCACCCTCTCCCGGAACGGGAGAGGGTCGCGCCCTCCGGCGCAGGGTGAGGGCGGCGCGGAGCCCACCGAAGCGCGCCGCCGTCCGCTATCCGCCGTTCGTCCCGCCGTCCGCCGTACGTCCGCCCTGCGTCCGTCGAAATCTACCGCGGAACCAGCACGTTGATGCCGCCGGGAACCGCGCGGGCGCGGAGCGGGGTCTGGCCCAGCGGCTCGCCGTCGGCCTCGGTCAGCACGGTCGGCTCGGTTTCGATGGTGATGTCGCGCGCCTGCAGGAAGATCATGCGCTCGTCGCCACCGAAGCGCTGGCGGTACATGCGCCACAGCATCTGCGCCGCGTGCGTGGCGGTGCGCGGCGCGAAGATGCACAGGTCCAGCCTGCCGTCGCGGTGCGTTCCCTCGGGCGCCAGGCGAAAGCGCAGCGTCTGCGGGTTGGTCACCACCATCCCCATGTTGGCCACCAGCACCATCGACGCGTCCAGCTCCAGCTCCTGGCCGTCGGCGGAAATGCGGTAGCGCGCGGCCGGCGGCGCGCTGGCCACCTTCAGGATCGCGTAGATGTACGCGCCGAAGCCCCAGCGGTCCTTCAGCTCGCGGGTGGCCAGCGCCACGATCTCCGCGTCCACCCCCGTCCCCGCCGCCACCGCGAAGTATCGCCCCTCGGCCACCTGCCCCAGGTCCATGGGCTCGGTGCGGCCGTTCACCACCACGTCCACCGCGTGCTCCACCGAGCGCGGAATCCCCAGGTTGAACGCCACCTGGTTCCCCGTGCCCTTGGGGATGATCCCCAGCGGCACCCCGGTTCCCGCCAGCCCGGTGATCACCTCGCCCACGGTGCCGTCGCCGCCGACCGCGACCACCGAGCGGTAGCCCTGCTCGGCGGCCTCGCGGGCGAAGCGCACGGCGTCGCCCGCGCCGCGCGTCTCCACCACGTCGAACGGGCTCCTGCGCACGGCGAAGGCGCCCGCCAGCAGCCGCAGCACGCGGTCGGTGTCGGCCTGCCCCGCCACGGGGTTCAGGACGATCAGGTTGCGGCCGGCGTACGCGGGCTCGGGGGCGTCGCCCCGCAGCACGGGCGGGTCCAGTGTGGCTAGCGGATGATCCATTCGTCGCGCTTGGGCTCTCGCCCTTCCCATTCCTGTTTGAACTCGTCGTAGCCCTGGCGGCCCATGATGCCGTACGTCAACTGTTTACCCAGCTCCACCCCCGGCTGGTCCATGGGGTCGATGCCGTACAGGTGCCCCGCGTACACGGTGGCGATCTCCAGCAGCATGAGCAGCCCGCCCAGCGACCGCGCGTCCACCCGCGGCAGCTCGATCGTCATGTTCATCCGCCCGCGCTTGGCCAGCGCGGCCTCGGTCGCCAGCCGCTCGGTGTTCAGCAGCTCGTTCAGCGTGTGCCCGCCGAGATAGCCGAGCTCGCCCAATTCAGCGTGCAGCTTCGGGATGTCGAGGTCCACGGCCGGCTCGCGGACGGCGAGGAAGGTGATGGTCTTGTCGAACGGCCCCTCCACGTACTCCTGCACCTGCGAGTGCTGGTCCGTGGTCCCCAGCGCCTTCACCGGCGTGGGGCCCACGAAGATATCGTCGCCGTCGCGCGATTTCTGCTTCCCCAGCGACTCGGCCCACAGCTGCCGGAACCAGTCCGCCACGTCCTTCAGCGGGTCCGAGTACGGCATCATCACCTGCACGTTGGCGTGCTTCTCGGTGTCGGCCAGGTACTGCAGCGTGCCGAAGAGGGCGGCCGGGTTGCGATGGAGATCGTCGGTGTCGCACCGCTCGCGCATCTCCGCCGCGCCCGCCAGCAGCCCGGTGATGTCGATCCCCACCATCGCCGCGGGGAGGAGGCCCACCGCGGAAAGTACGGAGAAGCGGCCGCCGACCGAGGGGGGGATGGGAAGGGTGGCGATCCCCTCCGCCGTGGCGATCTCCCTCAGCACCCCCTTCTTCGGGTCGGTGATGAAGAGGAGATGGCGCACGTACCCGTCGTCCAGCTCCGCCTGCAGCCGCTGGCGGATGATCAGGTACTGGCTCATGGTCTCCGCCGTCCCGCCGCTCTTGGAGACGACCAGGAAGAGCGTACGGCGGATGTCGAGCCGGTCCAGGAAGGGGGCGATGGTGGCCGGGTCGACGTTGTCGAGCACGTAGAGGCGGGGGAAGAACTCGCGCTCCTCGTCGCCCAGCTCGTTCCAGAACGGGTGCAGCAGCGCGGTGCGCAGCGCGATGGTCCCCAGCGCGCTTCCGCCGATGCCGAGCACCACGATGGTGCTGAACGTCTGCCCCACCCCTTCCGCGAACTGGCGGATCGACTTCACCGTCTCCACGTCGTCGGGGAGCGCGTAGAAGCCCAGCTCGCCGGAACGGCGGCGCTCCTGCGCGTCGGCGTGCGCCGCGCGGAAGCGCTCCGCCATGGCGTCCAGGCGCGCGGGGTCGATCCCGTGCCCGCCGCCCAGCCGCGGCGCCAGCATGTTGTTGTAGTCGAGCACGATTCCGTCGCCGCCCATCGTCCACCCCTCCAGAAGTTGAAACCGATTCGGCAGATGCGTCGCTCACGCGCGCCGGGAGCAGTTTCGATCCAGCGCCGATCCCGGCCCAGGCGCGCGGATGCAGCCTCGCAGTCCCGCAGGGACTTTGTGCTGTTGTTGCCCGCCAATTCCATTGGCGGGAGGCAAGGCCGCGCGACTTGGCTTCCGGCAACACCGGGGCCGCAAAGCGCACACGAGCCGTCCTGATCGCCCCCGCGCGTCGCGGCTACTCCTCCGCCAGCACGATCACCTGGTCGGCGGCGGCGAAGGTGACCGGCTGGCTCTTGCGCGGGTTCAGCTTCACCCCGAACGACCGCGCCGGGTCCAGCGCGTCGGCCTGCGTGCGGTAGCCGATGGCCACCTGCCCCTGCCGCCGCGCCGACTCCACCACGGTGTGGAAGTTAACCGGCCGCCCCGTTTCCACGAAATCGCCGGCCGGCTTCAGGTAGATCTCGCTCCCCTCGGGGTCGAACAGGTCGCGGAAAACTACCGCCAGCTCGCGGTTCTCGGAAATCTGCGACAGCAGCAGGCTCACCAGGTTGTCGCTGACGATGAAGTCGTCGGCGCGGGTGACCTGCGCCAGCTCGCGGTTGCGGATGTCCAGCATCTCGCTGACGATGCTGAAGTCGCGCCCCAGCCGGTCCTGGATGTCGCGCAGGTGCAGCAGGGTGATGAGCGTCCGCGCGTCGGCCTGCTGCACCGCGTCGCCATGCCCGCACCCGTCTCCCGCGCCCTCGGCGCTGCTCAGCACGATGATGTGGTCGAAGGTCTCCACCTCCAGCGCGTCCAGCATCCGCCGGTCGGTGGTGTCCCCGCGCCGCAGCGTGACGGCCAGGTTCGCCAGCTGCCGGTCGCCCATCCGCCCCGCGTCGGCGCGCGCCTGCGCCACCTCGTCGCCGTCGCCCACCACCAGCGCGGTGCTCCCCGGCCCCACGTAGGCGTCCAGCTCGGCGATGATCGCGCTCGCCCGGTCGTTCCACCCCAGCACCAGCGTCCGCTCGGGCGCCTTCTCCCGCGCCCGCGCGGTGCGGATGGCGCCCTCGTCGATCGCCGCCGCCGCGCCGGAGAGGCGGATGGTGTCGTCGTCGGCGGAGATGGCGATCACCCGGTCGCCGTCCGCCAGGCGCGTGTCCATCGGCGGGTTCAGGCGGATGCGCCCGTCCGCGAAGCGCAGGCCGACGAGCGCCGAGTCCTCGTACGCCGTCAGCGCCTCGCCGAAGGTCTTCCCGGCGAGCGCGGGCTCGGCCTTGAAGTAGATCTCGTCTCCCCCGAAGTCCATCAGCTCGGTGTAGGCCACGGAGAGGCCGGACTGGCGGCAGGTCTGCGCCGTCACCCGCGCGATCAGGTCGCCGGCCAGCACCAGGCTCACCTCGTCGCCGCCCACCATCCTGGCCACCTCGTGGTTGCGCGGGTCGCGCAGCGCGGTGACGATGTGGTACGGCTCCTGGCGCCGCGCGGGATTGTTGGTGATCGCCAGCACCGCCTTGATCACGTACGCGTCCGGGTCGCCGCCCTCGGGAGGGAGGATGATGATCGCCTTGGCGCCGTGCGGGTTCACGATCTCCAGGTCGGCCAGGTCGATGGGGTTCCCGGTGCGGTAGACCAGGCGCGTGCCACCGGGGCGGGGAACGCGGGCGCGGATCTCGTCCTGCATCTCCACCGCGTCGCGGTCGGCCAGGATGGCGATGCACGAGCGGCGCAGGTTGGCGTTCGCCAGCACCAGCTCCTGCACGATGGTCACGACCTGCGGCGACCAGCCCAGGATGACGGTGTGCCCCTCCTCGGCCACGAACGAGCGCCCCTTCCTGAGCCGCTCCAGCCGCGCCCCCAGCCCCGTGGTCAGGATGCCGATGAGCGTGCTGACCAGGAAGATGCCGACGATGGTCACCGCCAGCATGGCCAGGCGCAGCGGCCATCCCTCGTCGCCCGCGATGGTCCCCGTGTCCAGCGCGTGCAGCAGCGCCGACCAGGTGTCCTCCACGAAGCCGCTGCCAGCCGGCCCGATCCCCGCCACCACGATCACCGCCGCCACCGCGGTGATGATCACGGCGGAAACGAGGAAGAGCCAGAAGATCAGCGCGCCCGGCCCGCGCGCCATGGTGTTGTCGAACCGGTAGCGCAGGCGCTGGCGCGGGGAGATGGTGCGGGGCATGGGAGGGCCGGTGCGAGAGTGCGAGAGTGCGTGAGTGCGTGAGTGCGTGAGTGCGTGAGTGCGTGAGTGCGTGAGTGCGTGAGTGCGTCGGCGCGGCGGCGGTGGTGCGGTTCGGTTGCGTGGGAGTGTGGAAGATGCCACTGAAGTGGCGGCTACAACTGCACGCAGTCCGCCTTCGCGGACTTCACCTCCGTGCGGGCGCAGCCCCGGTGCGCGCACCCGTCATCGATCGACGGCGGCAATGCTGGACGGCCGCACCATCGGCGCGGCGCGCGCGAACTCGGCGCAGGCCGAGTGCGTGCCGTCGTAGCCGCCACTTCAGTGGCATCTTCCCCTCGCCGCGGCGCTCGCTCACGCCCATGCTCAACGCACTTCCGCACTTCCGCACTTCCGCACTTCCGCACTTCCGCACTTCCGCACTTCAGATTTCGATCTCCAGCCCGTCGTACGCGGCCTGGATGCCGGGCGGGAGACGGCGGTCCAGCTCCTCGGCGCTGGTGCGGTGGCTCAGGTGCGTGAGGAAGGTGCGCTCGGCGCCCAGCCGCGCGGCCGTCTCGCACGCCTCCTCCACGCTGAAGTGCGTGGGGTGCGGCGTGTCGAACCAGAGCGCGTTCAGCACCAGCACGCGTACGCCGCGCAGCGCCTCCTCGGTGGCCGGCGGCAGCCGCTTGGCGTCGGTCACGTACCCCAGCGCGCCGCAGCGGAACCCGTGCACCTTCGCGTGGCCGTGCGGAACGGGAACGGGAAGGAGGTCGAACCCGGCGATCGACAGCGGCTCGTGCGAGCGGTAGTAGTGCAGCTCCGCCTCGGGCTTGCTGGTCCCCTCGATGGGGCGGATGGACGGGTCGAACACGTAGGCGAAGCGCGAGGCCAGCACCGCCGCGTCCTGCTCGTGCGCCCACACGTCCAGCGCGTGCCCGGTGCGCTCGGAGAAGACGCGCAGGTCGTCCACCCCGTGCACGTGGTCGGCGTGCGTGTGCGTGTAGAACACGGCGTCCACCTCGCGCACCCCGGCCGCGACGAGCTGGAGACGCAGCTCCGGCGGCGTGTCTATCAGCAGCCGCCGCCCGCCGTCCTCGAGCAGCGCGGCGTGGCGGGTGCGCTTGTCGCGCGGGTCCGCCGAGTGGCAGACGGCGCAGCGGCACCCGATCACCGGCACGCCGAACGAGGTGCCGGTGCCGAGGAAGCGCAGCCTCACGGAAGTGCGAGAGTGCGAGAGTGGGGGGGGGGCGGGGGGGGGGCCCCCCCCCCCCCCCGCGGGGGGCGCGCG